>Ga0307406_10000069_pt1 | contig 57179 bp, 32 predicted proteins | sample 322Cmetagenome_3_FD_203706 | JGI IMG/M metagenome (GOLD analysis project Ga0307406, IMG submission 203706) | Maize rhizosphere microbial communities from greenhouse at UC Davis, California, United States - 322HYB-C-2 | ecosystem: Host-associated > Plants > Roots > Rhizosphere > Soil | place...
CGGCCAAGCGCGAGGCGATACCCGGCGGAAGATGGCGTTCGCCCTGATGGACCTGCCGGATCGCCTCGACGAGTTCTTCCTTCGTGGTGTCCTTCAGCAGGTAGCCACGCGCACCCGCCTCCAGCGCTTGGAATATGTCCTCCTCGTTGTCGTAGGTCGTCACCACCAGTACCTTTGCCGAAGGATCGAGGTCGAGCAGCGCCTTAATGGTCTGCACGCCGTCGCCATCCGGCATGCGCAGGTCGAGAATATACACATCGGCGGTCTCTTCCGACTCCATCACTTCGCGGCCACAGGCAGCTTCGGCGACGACCTTCAAGTCGGGCTGTCCCGCGAGAATTGCAGCAAGCCCGGCTCGCAATGACGGATGATCGTCGGCCAAGAAAAGTCGGATGGAGCCATTCATGTCGGTAGGGTTGCGGAAACTTCAGTGCCTTCGCCGGGCTGGCTGTCAATCGAGAGACTGCCGCCGAGTGCGGCAACACGCTCGTACATGCCAGTCAAACCATAGCCCTTTCCGACGCGCTCCGCGACGTCGAAGCCTTGCCCGTCATCGCGCACGCTGAGCGTCACCCAGTCGTTTCCGAAGCGGAGGTGCACGACGATCCTGCCGGCCCCGGAGTAGCGCACCGCATTGGTCAGCGCCTCCTGGCCTATCCGCAGAAGCGTGTTCTCGTGCTCGGCCGGCAGCGGTCGCGGCGCGCCCTCGATCTCCTGATGCGCGGCGATCTTGCCATCACGCGTCAGATCGGTGGCAAAACGTTGCAGAGCGGTCGCGAGATCCGCTTCACCGAGCGCCAGCGGGCGGAGATTCCACACCGTGCGGCGCGCTTCCCGCAAGCTATCGCGGACCAGGCTACGGGCATTCTCCAGATGATGGCGCGCTTTCTCCGGATCAGCTACCACCTCGTCGCGCACACACTCGAGCTGGAGGGAAATCGACGTCAGTCCCTGCGCCAGCGAGTCGTGGATTTCCCGGGCAAAGCGCCCGCGTTCGGCGAGCACCGCCTCGAACTCGCGGCGCTGGGCTTCCTGCTTGCGGCGGCGCTTGGTACGATTCCTGGCGTAGATCGCGAGCAGGCACGCAATGATCAAGGCCGACGCCATCACCACCCGCGGCGTGGTCCACCACGGCGGCAGCGAGAGAATCTCCACATCCGCTGGCGAACGCAGCCGCAGTAGCAGCTTGTCCTCCTCCTGCAAGGGCGCGAAGGCACCGGCCGAGCTGATCTGGGCGATGCCATTCACCCGCACCCACGATCCGGGAACCAAATCCGGCAAGCTCCCGTCGTGCGAGCCTAACAGCCCCCGAAACACCGTGGCGCGGTCGCGCAGTTCGAGGGTCGTGCCATCCTCCCCGCGGAAGACATCGAGCAACTCCGCCTCCAATGACACGAGCTCCGCCTGATGCTGCGCGTGAAGGACCCCACGGCCGTCGAGTTCCAGTGGCCGCGGCTTTTCCCCGGTGCCGACCACGTGAGCACTTCGAGCGCGGAGGATCGGCTTCATGGGTTCCACACGCGGCCAGCCGTCAGCCTCCACGATGCTGCCAGGCATGGCGGCTATCGGCTGGGCGGTCTGGACCCACAGGCCGCCACCATCGGTACGCAGAAAGAGCCCGCTCCCGGGAATCGCCAGCGTGACCGTGCCGCGGACACGCACCAGTTCGTCCGGCCCCGCGCCGGTGAAGCGAAACAACTCATCCGCCCGCACCACCCGCGGCTCGCCCTGCGGCCCCGCGGGATCGAGCCTGACCACATCGGCAAGTGAGTTCACCCTCAGAAAGCGCCGCGTCATCTGACGCCCGGTATTGAAGATGGTGGCCGCCACGCCGCGGATGCGGACCCGGCTTTCCGCGAGATCCCACGGTACGGATTCGGCGGGAAACGGTCCTTCGACCAGCACGTGGAACTCGCAGAGTCCCGTCTGGCACTCCAGGATCACTTGTCCGGAGTTCATCAGCACCTCTCGCACGAGGGACTCCACCTCCATCCACTCGCAGTCAAGATCCGGCCGCTCCAGTTCGTCCGGTCCGATCTTCCGAGGCTCCGGCAAGTCGCCATGGCTGATGATTTCGATCCCCGGAGCGCCACCATCGGTGCCCCGAACTACCGGAGCAAATAGCCCCTCACCGGTCACGCCGGTGATCTCGAGATGATCGCCGATGGCCGGCCATACGAGATCGCCGTGATCCGGCTGCTCCACAAAAACGCCCGAGGTTCCGTCGTGGAGGAACAAGGCGCGGCCCGCCGGATGCACGAAGGGAACGAAGCCGCGTATGTTCACCGGATGAGCCTTCGCCGCTTCCTCGGGCGACAGCGCGCGGACTTCCGCGGCGGACGTGAGCGTGCCTTCCACCGCTGCTACCTTGGGAACTGAAAGCAGCATGGCGATTGCCATCATGGCGTGAAGAAAGCGCGTCACGATCTGATACACGCGCCAACCCGAAGCGATGCGCAAGACCTCGCTGAGACAACCGGAAGCAAACACGTAGAACCTCTTCACGATGGATCGACATCGCGATTAACACCCGGCCTTGAAAGACGCGGGCTGGCGATCTTCACAGGCGTCATTTCACAACGCCTCATCGGCAATAAGTGCTAAAGTGCTTTCCAAGGTAGATTGACGCCATTCCCCGTCGAGGGAACGAGGGGGATGAAGCCATCCTTTTTCCTGACCATGGACTCCGACCCTGCCGCGCCCCGCATCGGCTTGCGAGAAATCGCCAGATGTCTCGGCCTGAGCCACGTCACCGTCTCACTGGCACTGCGGGACAGCCCGCGTGTGTCTGCATCAACGAAGGAACGAATCAAGAAGGCGGCCGATGAGATGGGCTACCGGCCGGATCCCATGCTCAGCGCCCTAGCCGCCTACCGCAGCCGCAGGACGACTCCGGCGATCCACTCCGTGGCAGCATGGATCAACGCCTGGGCGGATCTGGAGGAACTCCGCGGTTACAAGGAATTCGACCTCTACTGGAAGGGGGCGAGCGAATGCGCAGCGAAGTTCGGTTACCGCTTGGAAGAGTTCCGGCTCCACAAGCAGATGACTCCGCGGCGGCTGCATCAGATCTTCCGTGCGAGAAACATCCGCGGCATCCTGCTGCCACCCCACGGCCCGTATCAACTCGACTGGCAGGACTTCCCGTGGGATGAGTATTCGGTCGCACGCTTCGGTCGCTCGCTGAAATTCCCGGCTGCCCATCTGGTCACCGCCGACCAGCTCGCCAATACCTATCTCGCGGTGGCAGAGATGCGGAAGCGGGGTTATCGGCGCATTGGCTTAATCACCTTCGCGATCGATCTGGACCCGCTGGGATCGCATTTCACCTCGGGATTTCTGAGCGCTCGGGAACTCCTCGATAGCGAGGACTCGCTACCGATTTTCTGCATTGAGGAACCGGTGACCAGCGATCTCGTGGCACGCTTCCACCGGTGGATGGACAAGGAAAAGCCGGACGCCCTGCTTAGCACGGTGGAGCACAAGATCCTGCTGCGCGACGCCGGCTACCGGGTGCCGGAAGACATCGCGGTAGCGGCGACCAGCATCCTCGACGGCGGCGTGGACAGCGGTATCGACCAACACCCGGAGGAAATCGGCCACGTCGGTTTCCTGCTGCTGTACTCACTGATTCACGATGGCGAGCGCGGCATCCCGGAGATCTTCCGCCAGATCTTGGTGGAAGGAAGCTGGGTGGACGGCACCAGCCTGCCGGATCGGCGCGAGACCGGAGTCAGCGCGCACGGTGACGGGGACAGGGCGGACCTACCAGTGTAGACATCGCACCGATTGTCCGCGCGGAGGCATTCGTCAGGTTGGTAGTGCCATTCTGCCGGAACGGATTGGTCTCGACCGGCAGAATGGGAGGAGGATGGCCACCGGCCATCCTCCGCAAACCCAAGCCCAAACAACCCAAGATGAAGAAAAGCCTCATGGCGTCCCTGCGGACGCTTGTTGTCCTCGCATGTCCGCTTGTCGTCACGACAGCGGCTCACGCATTCACGCACCCCTCGGTTCCACTGACGTTGGGTGATCTCGATACTCTCAAGGCCAACCTCAACAAGGAACCTTGGAAATCCGGTTACGCCGCGCTCGCGGGCGACTCACGCTCGTCCCTCGGCTACAACATGCAGGGGCCGTTCGCGAACGTCAGCCGCAACCCGAACGTCAACCTCAACCAATGGCGCAACGACATGACCGCGGTCTACAACCTCGCGCGCATGTGGTATTTCACGGGCAATCCGCAGTATGCGCAGAAGTCGCGCGACATCCTGATCGCTTGGGCGAACACCCAGACGAGCTTCACCGGCATGGAGGCCAACCTCGACCTGGGCGACTACGCCTTCCGCTTCGTGGGCGGCGCGGACATCCTTCGCGGTACGTGGTCGGGATGGACCCAGACCGACACCGACGCCGTGAAAAACCTTTTCGGCAACGTTTACTGGACCTTGGGCGGGAATACGCTCGGTCCAACAAACAAAGGCGCCCTGAGCCTGGCCGCCGGCACGGCGATCGCCGCGTTCTGCGACGACCAGGTCAAGATGGACAAGGCGCTCTATCTCTACCGTACCTTTGCCTCAACCGGACTTCGAAACACTCTGAGCAACGGCGAGCACGGTGAAACCGGTCGCGACTCGGGACACGCTTACAACCACATCTCGGCGCTGGGCTTCGCGGCGGAGATCTTCTGGAAGCAGGGCATCGACGTCTACTCCGAACTCGACAACCGCTTGCTCGCCATGGGCGAATACTACTGCCGTTATGTTCTCGGCGCTCCCATCTCTTTCGTCCCGATGGGCACGACGGACGAATACTACATGGGGTTCTGGGATAGCCCCGGTTTCGCCGCCGAGCCAAGGCCGTTCAACCTTCTCAAGAGCCACTACGAACTGCGCAAAGGCCTCCCCACGCCTTGGATGAACCGGAAGCTCGCTTCCCAGAACGGCAACGCGGACGCCTTCATGTTTCTCAAGTCGGCCGATGACTCGACCGCCACTCCACCCGCGCCCATCGCATTCCCTAGCCACAGTCTGGTGAGCACGGGCATGACCAGCGCGGACATCGGCGGTGCCTCGCCCGCCGGCAGCTCCAGCTACAGCAACGGCATCTGGACGGTGAACGGGCAGGGTTCCGACATCTGGACTCACGGCTCCGAGGCCTTCCACTACGTTTACAAACAGGTCACCGGCGACTGCACGCTGATTGCAAAGGTCGAGTCCCTGCAGAACCTCGGCACCAACAACAAGGCCGGCGTGATGATCCGCTCCGACCTGAATGCAACCCCCGCGGCCAAGGCCTGGGTCGCCCTCAAGCCGGACAGTGTCGTGGAGTCCTATTTCCACGGCTGGGCGGAGATGTATGGCGGCTCCAACTGGGAGAAACAGGGCTACTGGATCTCCCAACCTTCCTGGTGGGTGAAAGTCGAGCGACTCGGCAACATCGTCACCACTTCCGCGTCGCCTGACGGCACGAGCTGGGCCACGCTCGTGATCGGGCGCTATGATAACCTGGGCACCTCACCCTACATCGGCCTCTGCGTCTCCTCTAACAAGCCGGGCACGCTCTGCACGGCGACCTTCAGCAACGTGAGCATCACCACCGGCGACGGCACCGCCCCGGTCGCCGCGCCGGCGGCACCGCTCTCCTTCCTCGCCGCGCCCGGCGAGAACCGCGTGCCGCTGCGCTGGACGGAGTCCTTCGGCGCGACGAGTTACAAGGTGAAACGCGCCACCACCAGTGGCGGGCCTTACACGACGATCGCCACCGTCACCGCGCCGAGCCACCTGGATGCCACGGTAAGCAATGGCACCACCTACTACTATGTTGTCAGCGCGGTGAACGCCGCCGGCGAAGGCGCGAACTCCGGACAAGAATCCGTCACGCCGGTGAGCCCGATGGTCAACGTCGCCTTCGGCGGCACGGCCACCTCGAGCGACAATCCCACCGGCACGCCAGGCACGGAGGCTCCCGCCTCGGCCTTCGACACCCTCTGCGGCAGCAAATGGTTTAACGGCGTCAGCAGTACCGGCTGGCTTCAATACGACTTCGGCTCCGGCAACGCGCAGACCATCAAACGATATACCGTCGCCTGCGCCAACGACATGCCCAACCGCGACCCGAAAGACTGGCAGTTCCAAGGCTCCAATGACGGCTCGGCCTGGACCACGCTCGACACGCAGAGCAACCAGGCCTTCACCTATCGCTTCCACTCGAACACCTACCCCATCGCCAGCCCGGGCTCGTATCGCTACTACCGGTTGAACATCACCGCGAACAACGGCAATACCACCAGCCTGCAGCTCTCCGAACTCGCGCTGCTCACCGACACGGGCCGCACGATTCCGGACGGCACCTACCGCGTGGCCAGCCGCCATAGCAAGAAGGTCATCAAGGCCTCCAACGGTGGCACGGGCAATGGCACGCCGCTCGTTCAGTGGAGCTACGACGGCGGCAACGACCAAAAGTGGACCTACACTCACTTGGGCAATGGCCAATACAAAGTCACCGGCGTCGCCAGCGGCCGGGTGATGGATGTGGAGGGAAACAACAATCTCAATGGCAAGATTCTCCACCTCTGGGATTGGGTGAATGCCAACAACCAGAAGTGGACCGCGACGCCCGCCGGTGACGGCTTCTTCAAGCTCACCGCCGTCCACAGCGGCAAGCTGGCCGACGTAAGCGGCGGCAGCACCGCCGACGGCGCCGCGATCATCCAGTGGCAGAGCCATGGAGGCGACAACCAGCAGTGGTCGTTCTCGACCGCGCCTTGAGTTGAAACACTCGAATCCCGGCGGGCCGCGTCGTCTCAGCGCGTGGCCCGCCCATTCTCTCTTCAGGGCATGTTCGCCAAATGGGTTCGCCTTAACTTTCGATGGGCCGTCGCCACGGGTATCGGGATCACCGTCTTGATGGTGATCCTGCGTTCTGAAGCGCCCGCGACAGGGAGCTCCGGGCCTGCCTCAACCCGGCCCGAGCGTCAGCGTCCGGGAAGGGCGCAGGACATCTCGACGGCGTTCTCCGGCATTGCCGGCGAAACGGATTGTGTCCGGCGTGACGCCCGGCTTCTCGCGCTCGCCGGACGCTGGATTGATGCGAGCCCGGAGGATGCCTTGGATTTCGCCTTCGGCCTGCCACCCGGCGAGGTCCGGGACACCTTCCTGCGCCAGTTGTGCGTAGGATGGGCGCGGAAGGACGCCGAAGAAGCGCTCGCTTGGTCGGATCGGCTGGATCACGCGGCCGACCGCCGCCGGGTCCGCGAGACGATCTGCAATGCGGTGGCTGAATCCGATCCCCGCCTCGCCGTCGGCCTGGCTCTCCGGCATGGATCCGACGGGGATGGTAGCGATGGGTTGTTAGAAAATCTCTCGATGCAGTGGGCGAATCACGAACCGACAGCGGCCCTTGATTGGGTCAGGGCGCAGCCGGGCGGCGAGTGGCACGACCGGCTCATGGCCCGGGTGGCGTTCATCCTTTCCAAGTCCGACCCGCACGCCGCGGCCTGCCGGGTGGCGGAGGAAATGGAGCCCGGGCCGGCGCAGACGGAGGCGATCATTTCGGTGCTCCACCAATGGGCCTCGCTCGATCCCACGGCGGCAAGCGAGTGGGTGGAGGGCTTTCCCGCCGGTCAACTGCGCGAGCGGGCACTGGGAGAATTGGCGGGTTGCCTTTCGCTCGAAGAGCCGGCGTTGCCCGGGGACTGAAGGCGATCACCCCTTCCGCCGGTCCGGCAGACTTGTGCCATCCACCCAGCTCCCTTCCACCAGAACCTGGCGGAAGATCTTCGGGATGCCGCGCTCGCCATCCCGAATCAACGAATTCATGAGCAGGAAGCCGACGCGGCCGATTTCCTCCGGGTGCTGGTCCATACCGCTGTCCGCGCCACCGTCCCGCACGCTGGTGACCGCCAACGCCACGTCGTCGGGCACGCGCAGGCCGGCCGCTTGGAGCAGGGAACGGTGATCGTCGATGCTGAGCAGGGCTTCGGGCCGTTCCTTCTTCAGCCACTTTTTGAAGCGGGCGACCTCCTCCTTTCCGGGAGGCCCGAGGACGTGGAAGATCGACATCGAACCTGCGTCGCGGAAATGCTCGCGGGCACTGAGAAAGCCGGCCGTGAAGTGCGGGCCTCGCGGATCGTGGCCGGGGGCTTGTGCGATCAGGCCGATGCGTCGATAGCCGCGCTCCCGCATCGAGCGCACGGCAAGGTAGGTGTTCGCGAGCTGATTCGCGGTCACGAGATGGGCGGGCGGATATTTCAACGACCGGCCGAACCGGGCCACCGAGTAATCTTTCCACGGGAAGTCCCGCCAGTCCGGCTGGATCGGTCCGTGCGGTGGCAACAGGATGCCCCGGATGTTCTGCTCCTGAAACACCCGGTGGAGAGACCGGAGATCCATCTGCTTGCCGACGCGAAACTCTTCCAGCGCATGGCCGTGTTTGGCGGCGCATTGGCTCGCCCCTTTCCAGTAGAGGTCGAATTCCTTGTGGGCTCGCAGCGCCTCGGGATCTTCCCAAGCATTGATCCAGGCGACGACCGAATGGATTCCATACTTCGACCCTCGGTTCCGATAGTCCGCCAAGGCGCAGAGGATGGGGTCCGGCCGGTAACCGAGTTCTCCAGCAAGTTTCTGGATCTTCGCCCGCGTCGCGTCAGAAACGCTGGGGCTGTTGCGAATGGCCAGCGAGACAGTGACGTGGCTCACGTCCAGGCGGCGGGCGATTTCCCGCAAACTGACTCGGGGGCCGGTGGACTCGGGTTCCATGAGGCAAACGGGCCAAGAGTATGCGTGACGTCGGGTCAGTCTGCCAGCGTTACCTCGTAGACCGCCGCGAAATCCGGCTTGCCACGGGTGTGCGGGGGCTGGACTACCAGCGCGTCGTCTTCCTGCTTCCAAGAAGGCATGTCCGCCGAACCGAGCAGCTTCACCTCCCCGACCTTGCCGCTTTCCTTGCCCAGCGACCTCAGCGTCACTGGCTTTTCCGGCCAACCGAGGACGATGGCATACACGGTCTTGCCGTCCTTGCTGCGGGTGTAACGGACGTCCTCCGCGGTGTACGGCTTCCCCTTGCCTTCGTTGAAGCCCTGGGCAGAAAGCGCAGCACCGGCCATCGCGGGTCCCTCGCCGAAGACGTTCCACGGCCGCGTCGCGTGGATGGCCTTGCCGTTCACCTCCATCCATGAGGCGATCTCCCCGACGATGCGCTCTTCCTTCTCATCGATCGAGCCGTCGCCGCGCACGGGCACATTGAGCAACAGGTTGCCGTTCTTGCTAACGATGTCCGCCAGCATGTGCACGACCATCGCAGGGCTCTTGTAGCGCTGCCGCTTGTCGTAGTGCCAGCCGCCGATGCAGGTGTCGGTCTGCCATGGAAAAGGTTGGATGGCATTGGGTGCGCCGCGCTCGACATCCCAAACAAGCGCCTCCCGCTGATCTTCGGTAAGGATCTTGCCGAACAGCACCGCGGTCATCTTGCCTCCCCGTGTGGCTGTGTTGTGGTTGTAGAAATGGGCAGCAATCTTGAGGCCGGCATCGCTCACCGGCCACAGCGGCAGCGCGGTGTCATCGAAGTAGAGCAGGTCCGGGTTCGACCGGTTGATGAGGTCGATGGTGCGGTTATAGAATTTTTCGCAATACGCTTGGTCCGGTGCCGTGATGCCATTGCCCCAGTTCCAGCGAGCATGGATCGAGTGGCCGCGGAGGAAATCGGAAGCCGGTGCGTGGTTCTGTGCGTAGAGGTCCTGCGGGTCGAGACCGTCCCACCACTTGCCCTTGCCGTCAGCCTTGGTGAGCTTGCCGTCGTAGGGAACGCCAGCCTTCGGGCCATTGCGGTCTGCCCCCTGGGCCGGTTCATACCACGACCAGGCGTGGGCGGCGTGGACGCTGACGCCGAAGGGCAGCCCGGCCTGCTTGGCTGCCCGCGCCCAACCGGCGATGATGTCCTTTTTCGGGCCCACCTTCACCGAGTTCCACGGTTGGTACTTGCTGTCCCAGAGATCGAGGTTGTCGTGGTGATTCGCCATCGCGAAAAAGTACTTCGCCCCGGCCCGCTTGTATAAATCGACCAGCTTCTGCGGCTCCCACTTTTCCGCCTTCCAATCCCGGATAACTTCCTTGAATCCCGCTTCGGAGGGATGCCCGTATGCCGTGACGTGGGCGCGGTATTGGCCGTCGCCTTCCAGATACATCCCGCGGGCATACCAGTCACCCTCTTCCGGCTGGCATTGCGGACCCCAATGAGCCCAGATGCCAAACTTCGCGTCGCGAAACCACTCCGGACATTCGTACTGCTTGAGCGACTCCCAGGTGGGCTCGAATTTCCCCGCGGCGACTGGTTCCCTGGTCGTGTCCACGATCACGGACGGCGTCGCCGTGGTGGGAATGGACTCCGCGCATACGGCGAGCGGAAACAGCAGGATGAGGGCGGTTCGGTTCATGGATCGATCAATCGGCAAGGGTGGCAACCTTGATGAAAAGTTTCCCGGGCACGGCTTCACCCGGATCAAGGTCGAACGGGGTTTCGCTGGCGGGCCAATCGGCGGCGCGGATCACGCCGTGGTCGGCCCACGCGGTGAGATCGTCTGACACCAGCAAGCGATAGTTGCGGCCGGGGATGGAGGAAAAGGAGCCCAGGACGAACTGGCCCGCGGCATCCGGCCGCCACTCGACGACTTGCAAGCGACTCGTGGCGTCGAGCGGATGGGTGCCCATCTGGCGCTCGTCCTCATCGGTGAAGCCGTCGGCATCGCTGTCAGCGCCCGGCTCTAACAACGAGAGCTCCGCGGCATAGGCGCGCTCCCATGTGTCGGGCAGACCGTCGTCGTCCGTGTCTGACTCGTTCACCGTCGGAGTGATGGTGATCGAAAAGAAGTAATTGCGACCGAAGGTGGTGATGATGGACGACCCGAAGTCGGGCGCGAGGCCCGCGGTCACACTGCCGGAATTCCCGGTGGCGCTGCCGCCCGAGTAGTGGATCTGGTCGGCGGGCGCGGTGGTGTTGAAGGCGACCACCCCCGCGCCGGCGGGACCGGAGCCGTCGGCATTCGCGTCGAGGAAGCCCATCGCAATCGTTTCGCCTGGAGCCAGGATCAGAGGAATGGGAGTGCTCGCGAAAGGCACGCTGTTCGCGCCGGTGACGTGGCTTGTCACCGTGTCGCCGACGGCGAGGACGGTGAAGTTGTTGTCGCCATTCACACGGACGACAAAAGGCGTGAGCGGCGTGCCGGTGACCGCGGCGGCATGAAACAGGAAGCGGTCCACGGTGATGTCCAGCAGCGCGCCGGTGTCGTTGGTGAAGGTGTCGGTCTCATTGATGACCATATTCGACGGCCACGTGTCGGCGGCCGGAGAGGAACCGGGCGAGTGCTCGTTGCCGATGCGCCACGGCTTGAGGAAAGTAATCGAGTAGTAGTAGTTCCGCCCAAAGGTGGTGTTGACCGTCGAGGCGAAGTCCGGCGCGGAGCCGACGGTCACACTGAAGGAGCCGTTCACGCCGGAGGCCCCGGAGTAGTGGATGGAGTCGGCGGGCGCGACGGTGTCCCAGGAAATGTCCCCCGCCCCCGAAGCTCCGGACCCGTTGGGATAGGCGTCGAGGAATCCCATCGCGATCGTTTCGCCCGCGGCGAGCGTGAGGGTCACCGGCGTGGCGGCGAAGGGAACGTCGTTCGCGCCGAGCGCGTGCGTCGTGACGGTGTCTCCGATGGCGACGACAGTGAAGTTGTTGGTGCCGCTATTGACCCGCACGACGAAGGGCGTGAGCGGCGTACCGCTCACCGCAGAGGCATGGAACAGGAATCGGTCGAAGGTGATGTCGAGCGTCGCGCCGGTGGTGTTGGTGAAGGTCTCGGTCTTGTTGATGACCATGTTCGACATCCAGGTGTCGGCGGCCACGGCGATCGCAGGCAGGTTGCCATTGCCGACCGCCTGGCTTTCCAAGGCGGAGAGACTGCCCTGCGGGCCAGTGCAGGAATCCACCTCCATTCTGGAAATCCAATTTCCGAGGCGGACCAGCGCTTCCTGATCGATGCGTCCGCGGCCAATCGGCGGCATGCGGTGGCCAGCGATTGTGTTCATGCGGTGGAGCATCACCGACTGTCCAGGCAGGCCGGGCTTGATCACCGCTGCGCCGTCGATGCCGAGGTCGTCGTTCACCAAGCCGCAAAGGAGATTCTGAAACACGAGCGGCGTGGTGAAGCGGGCATCAAACAGTGCGCGGTTGCCTCCGGGCAAGTGGCAGTGGGCGCAGTTGCTGTCGAGGTAAGAGCGGACGAAATCTTCATCACCAATCGTCTCGTCGCCGCGGTCGGCAGAAGTCAGGGCGTTGCGCAGCGAGACTTCCGTCACGGAAGTCGAAATGAGGCCGAGTTTGCTGAGCGTCTCGACCTGGTTCACGGTGCGGCCGGTGGCGTAAGTGAGGCTGCGATTGAACTGTCGCGTGCTGAGGCCGAGCACGCCGCCGGCGATGGTCGAGTGGCAGGTATTGCACTGGGTGCGGGCGGGAAAGAGGTAGTTCACCGTGTCGCCACCGATGTTCAGGGTTTCGTTCGCGCCTCCTTCTAACAGATCGGCATCGGTGCCATCGGCGCGCCAACGGTAGGTGACACCGCCCCACTCTCCGTCGCTACCGCGGACGAGGACGCGGGTCTCGAGCTTTCCTCCGCCGGGGAGTCCGAAATGCTTCACCAGCACGGAGCCAATCGGCAGGTTCCAGCGGCCGTTGTCGCTGTAGGCGATCCTTTCCGCGGCGGTATCGGGCGTGCCGTCGCCGGGGATCATCATCCAGCGCTGCTTCTCCGTGCCGTCCGACCACAGCGGCATGTTCACTTCATAGGGAATCAGCGCGGGTGCCGGTGCGAGTGCCGCCACGTCGGTGAAAAGCCCGGTGGCCGATAGCGTGGCCGGAAAGATTGAGTTCTGGATGGTGCCGGTGTCCGGCTTGATGCGGAAGATGCGACCGTTGCCCGTCTGGCCGGCGCCCATTTGCATCACGAGAAGTTCGCCATCGGCATCGTGGCCGAACGAAGAGATGCCGGTCCAGATGTTGCCGCTGCGCGCCTGGCCGATGCGGATCACCGAGTTCGCGGTCTTGGTGGCGGCGTTGTAGTCGAGTGCGTGGATGCCCTGCGCGCCATTGTCGCCGAAGATGTATTTCCCTTGGAGGAAGGGAATGGCGGAGCCGCGATAGACGTAACCGCCGATCACGCAGTTGCCGAGCGAGTCGGCGCCGGAGTGGCTGTAATCGAAGACCGGCGCGCGCTCGGCTCCGATCAAAGGTGAGGGCACGGCACGGAAGCCGGCGGCGTTTCCTTCCCGGTAGTTCCATTGGAAGTTCAGGCCGGGCGCATCCACGAGATCCACTTCCTCGCGCGTCTCATGGCCCACATCGCCGATCCAAAAACCGGTCGCGGCATCGTAGCTCATGCGGTGCGGCTGGCGCAGGCCGATCGCATAAAACTCCTCCAATACCGAGCCGTCGGGATTCACCCACGGGTTGCTACTAGGAATATAGTAACCCTGTGTGTAGGAGCCGTGCGAAGGCGAGGCATTGTAGGGTTGGCGAATGATCGGATGGCTGATCGTACCGCCCTGCTGGTCTACATCGATGCGCCAGACGCCGGAGCGCACACGACCGTCGAGCATCTGGGTGTAGGGGGTCGCGCCGGTTCCCTGGATGCCTTCGTCACCGTAGGCGATGTAGAGGAAGCCGTCCGGACCGAAGGCGAGGCCGCCGCCGTCGTGGCCCTTCTCGGTGTCGTACTGGTTGATCAGGATCAGTTCGCTCGCAGGATCGAAGGAGGCGGTGCCGGCATTCCACGAAAAGCGCGAGAGCCGGTCGTAGTAGGGGGTGCTGGCATTCGCCGCGTCGTTCGTGTTGTGGAGGTAGAAGACGTAGAGGAAATCCTTCCCCTCCCCTTTCCCGAAGCGCGGATGCAGCGCGATGGTCTGCATCCCGCCGTGCTTGGTGCCGTTGTCGCTGCTGGTCCAGTTGTAGTACCAAGCCCGGTCGCGGATATCCAGCACCAGCGTGCGGGTGGTGGTCGCGTCGTCATCCGGCACGCGGTAGAGGCGGCCATCGGTTTCGGCGATGAGGAGGTCGTTCGAGTCGGGAAAGGGCATCGCTTGGATCGGCGAGTCCCAGGAAAGGCTCGCGAAGGCCTGCTCCACTGCCACGCTGTTGACCGGCGTCGGCTTGGTCGGGAGAACGCCGTTGTTGAAGGGATTGACCGCAGGGACGGAGTCGAGACCGCTGACGCCTTCGACATGGGGACGGAGCGAGGTCGCCGCGGGCGTGGGAAAGTCGGCGGGTGCTGCATTGCCGGGATCGCGCTTGGCGAGCCATTTCATCGCCCGGATGAAGACCGTCTGAAAAGCGGCACAACGTGCGCCCGGCGGCTCCGCGACATCGCCCCAAACGTGGCAGTAGCTACTGGCATACGTACGACCCGCGCCGTACTCGACCGTCCAGTCGATGGGAAAGCGAGTGCCGTCGCGATCGGCGGCGTAGGAAAGCACGGTCAGGTTCGCCGCCGGGCCGCGGGCATAGCGATAGACCTCGATGTCCGCCACCATCCAGGTCGCGGGCAGGCCGGCGTGGATCGGATGATCGCCGCGCTTGGTGACGAGCACGTCCTGACGCGCGCCGTGGTTGGTGTTTTCCCCCGCGCCTGCCGCGATCTCGTTCAGGCTGCCATCGGCATTGACAGTGATGGCCTTCCCGAAGCTCTTGTCGCGCCAACCGAGGCCGATGATCTGATTGTATTGTGGCCACTCGGCGAAGGAGTTGTTTGCCTCGTGGAAGGCGTAGAAGCCGCCGCCACCGTGGACATAAGCGGCGAACGAGTCCTTCACCTCCTGCGGCCACGAGGGCAGGCCACCGAGGTTGTTATAGCCGGAGATCACCACGTCGTAGTCGCTGAACTTGGGCCGCCACGTGTCCCACGCCGGATCGCCCGCGGCAGTCGGGGTAACCGTGAAGTCGACGTCGAAAGAGCCGTCCTTGGCGAGGATGGCGCGAACGATGTTGAGCCGCTTTTCCCACGCGTGATTCGTCACGCCCTCGACGATGAGCACCTTGATCTTCGGAGGCACGCCCCCCTCATCCGCGACCGCTACGAAGATCGAAACGAAGACGAGAAGCGGCAGCAGGATGCGGAGTGGTAAAAGCCTCAGCGCCCGGACGAACAAGCGTCGGGCGTAATGGCAGTAGGAGCGGATCATGATGAAGGTGAGCAGCTGCAACTTGAAAATGAGCCCGCCGCGGTCCAGACAACCCGTAGCCAGGACCGCGGCAGGCAGCGCTTCCTCCGCGAGTTTCCCCTGCGAAACCCATTAGCTGGGGGAACCCGCCGATCAGCAGAGTTTCAGGAAGGTTCCGTCAGGGCCGACGACGACGGAGCAAGGACAGAAGCCCCAGCCCGCCGGCCAAGGCGGCCGACGACGGTTCCGGAATGGTATAGAGCGTGAATGCGGCGAAGTTGGTATCCGCGTTGCCGGCGTTGTCCGTTTCCTCGATGAAGAAGTCCTGGAAGTCGGCACCGGCGGTGAAGGTGAACATCGTCATGGTGGCGGTGTTCTGCGAAAAGCTCCCCGAGGTGCCGCCGCTGAAGACCCCGCCACTGAAAGTGTCCCAGTAGGCCTGGGCACGACCGGCCGATGCGGCCCGCTGGTCCACCGAGAACAGCGATACCAGATAGTCCTGGCCGATGGTCAGGCCGCCGATGCGCAGGGTCATCGGCTGGGTGGCGTCGCTGGTCTTGTTGTGCCAAGCGCCGCCATCGAGGACCGCGTCGAACTGGGTGTCGCCCGTGGTGCCGGGTTGCAACAGGTTCGAGGCGGCACCTTGGATTCCCGCATTATAGACCGTCGTGGTGGACGAGGCGGCGGCCGGCATGTTGGCGGTGGCGGTGACGCTGCCCGATGTGAAGGCGATCGTCTGGCCACCGGTGGTCGCGACGGTCTGCGCGCCGCTGCCATAGTTGACGGCCTGCGCGAGGACCGCCGTCGGGTGAAGGACCAGAGGCGCGTCCAAGGCGGAGTCAGACGTAATCGTGGTGTTCGACACGAGGGTGATGGTGGCGGCGTTCGCGCCAAGGGTGGTGGCCGCGAGCAGGGCGAGGGAGGATTTCATCGTCAATGGAGTCATGGATGTTTTTCGGGCGGTTGCTGATTGCTCAGGGAGCGGCAATAGCGGAGGCCTGGAGGAAGCCCTTGCCGGCAAGGCCTTCGGAAGCGGTCAGGCGGAAGGTGTGCAACTCGTAGTCGGGATCGCCCGAAGCCGTGGAGCTGACGTGCGCGACGGCGCTGGTGAAGGCGGCCAGATCGAGCGACCCGCGGACCGTGTAGGAGAGACCATCCACCGTGGCGACTTGCGTGCCATTCACGCCGGCGGCGAAGGAGGCACCACTGCGCACCGCAATGGTCAGCGTGAGTTCCTTCTGGCTGTTGGAGTTGGTGTCCTGCAGCGCCGAGGTGCTGACGCCGTTGTCGGAGCCGTCCTGCGGGTCGCCGTTGAAGGCGAACTCGCCGAGGTTGTCGGTGCCGTCGCCGTCACCATCGCTCGCAGCATCGTTGGTGTTCGGGTTGAGGCCGTTGGCCGTTTCCCAGTCGTCGGGCATGCCGTCGCCATCACTGTCGCCGGCGGTCACGGCACGCAGGACGTAAGCATTGAGGCCTACCGGGAAGTTCGAGCCGCCGCTGGTGTTCTGGACGTGGATGTCCTGATAGCCGAGGCTGCTGGCGGTGAAGGTGCCGACGACCGACTGGCTGTCTCCCGCAAGCATGGCGGCGCTGGAATTGCCGCCGGCCATGTCGTCATGGAAGACTTGGGCGCGGGTGCTGCTGCTCGGGCGATCGTCCGAGTAGAACAACTGGATCCGGTACTGCTGTCCAGTGACCAGCGGCGTGCCATCCACGCCGGTGACGCGGAGGATCATGTCGGTGGCACCGGGTGCCGGGCCGGCGTCCCCGTTTTCCCAAGCCGAGCCATCCAGCACGGACTCGAAGGCCGCGCCCACGGTGGTGCCGGTGGCATCGAACAAGGTGGTGGTGACTTGGCGACCGCCGGAACCGGCGATGACGCGAGCTTCTTCACCGGCGAGCAAGGTGCCCGCCGCGTTCTGCGACTGGCGGTTCTCGAAGGTGACCGTTTGGGAGCCGACCGTCACGGCGACGTTGGTGTTGTCGGAGCGGAAGTTGCCGGCGTGAAGGAGCGTGCCCGAAGTGAGGATGTTCGTGTCCGAGGTGACCGTTACCGGGGTTGCCCACGTGACCACCGCGGTGCCCGAGTAGGGCTCCAAAACATTCAGCGGACCGGTATTGGCGAGAAACTCTTCCAGATCCGATGAGGTATCGCCGTCCGCATCACTGGTGGCTGTGGCCGTGCCCAGGTCCGGGAAGAAGTGCAGCTCCCAAGCATCGCCGATGCCGTCGCCATCGCCGTCGGGCGCGCTGGTGCGCACGGTGGGCTGGGTATCGGCGGTTTCCTCCTCCTCGTTGGTCGCATAGTCGCCATCCGGATCACCGGTGCCATCTTGGTTCAGGTTGAAGAAGTTGCCGAACTCCCAGCTGTCCGAAAGACCGTCGCTGTCGGTGTCGTCCGGCGTCTGGAGTGCGTCGTCGGGATTGGTGTCGGCGAGGAACTCATCGACATCGGAGTAGGTGTCGCCGTCGTTGTCGCTGACCGCAGTGGCGGTGCCCAGATTCGGGAAGTAATGCAGTTCCCAAGCGTCACCCATGCCGTCGCCATCGCCATCCGGAGCACTGATGCGGTAGGTCGGATCGGTGTCGGCGGTTTGTTCCTGCGCATTGGTGGCGTAATCGCCATCGGGATCCCCGGAGCCGTCCTGGGCGGTGATATTGCTGAAATAATTGATCTCCCAGCTATCCCGCAATCCGTCGTTGTCGGTGTTATTTGGATCAGCGCTGGCGCTCTGCGGATTGGTTCCCGCAAGGAACTCCTCGAGGTTGGTGGCGAAGTCGCCGTCCGCGTTGCCGTTGGCATCATTGACGAGCTTGTTCAGGCCATTGGCGTCTTCCCACGCGTCAGTCATCCCGTCGCCGTCGGTGTCGTTCGTCAGGGCGACCGTCACCGTGATGGAGTTACCCGTGTTCGCGAAGGTGTAGAGGTAGCCGACGAGCCCGTTCACAACGGACAGTCCCGCGACGGATCCATTGAGAGTTCCGCTGTAGTTGATCAAGGTGAAGGTACCTTGCTCGGACAACGAATTGGTGGAGCCGGCATCGTAAAGATACACACCGCCGCCGTTGATGGTCAGACCTGACGGTGTGGTGACTGTGAGCTGGTCATTGCTGCCCACGGTATCGACGTCGAATTTGAGCGCACCGCCGTTGCCGAGGGTCAGCGTATCGAGCGACACGGAAGCCATCGTGCTCGACGGAGCGACCTCGCCGACGGCTAGCCGTCCGGCAGTGGAGACCGAGACGGCACCGGCTACCGAACCAGTCACCGCGAGCGTGCCGCCGGTCACTTGGGTGCCGCCGGTGTAAGTCATCGCGCCGCCGAAGGTGACCACGCCATTGCCGCTGCCGCTGCTGTCGATGATGGTCAGGCCCCCTGCCCCGCTGATCGCGCTGTTGACGCCGACCGCGAAGCCGTTGGAGTCGATCGCCGAAACCGCGGTGGCCGTCACCGAAGTGAGCGGGAGCTGGTAGGTGTTGATCGTCGTGGAATTCAGCCAGTCGCTTTGGTTGGCGAGAGCCTTGAGCGTGCCGCCCCCGAAGATGAAGTTCGAGATTCCGAAACCGGCGGTTCCACCGCTGCTGCCGTCGTGGACGAAATTGCGGTCGGTGGCCAAAGTGCCGCCGTTGAGATTGATGGTGCCGGTGGCGTTGTCCCGGCCGAGCGCGGTGAAAGACCGCGCGTCCGTGGCGGTCGTACTGCCGCGGTTAATGGTCGCGGTGCCGGAGGAGACGGTCAGCACGCCGATCGCGGTGGCGAGGTTGTTGCCGAGGGTGAACCCCGTATTTCCTCCGATGGTCAGGCTGCCGCCGTCCACGATGAGCGTGCTCGTTCCAGCCGCGTTTTGACCGACGATGGAGCCGGGCGGGGTCGCATTGGTGGTACCATTAATGGCGAGCGAACCGGTCGGTTTGATCGTGATGGTCGAGTTTCCCGAGTGAGTCAGGTAGCCGCTTTGCTGGTTGGCGGCGGCACCGTTGATCGTGGTCGAGCCGGTGATGTCCACGCCGCCGGCCCCGCTGACGATGAACCCGGCGAAATTTGCCGAACCCGTGATGCCATTGGTGCCAGCCAAGGTGATCTTGTTGGTGGCAGTGAGGGTCCAGTTGCCGGTGGGAGATCCGGTGACGTTTCCATTGAGAGCCAGCGTCCCATTCCCGGCCGTGAAGGTGGTGCCGTTGTTCAACGTGAAGTTGTTCGCAAGCGCCACGCCCGTGGTGTTCGACAAATTGCCGCCGCCCATGGTCACCGCGCCGGAGCCCAGCGCGCTGTTGTTCCCCACCGACACCGTGCCCGCGCTGATCGTCGTTCCTCCGCTGTAGCTGTTCGGGCCCGTCAGGACCGTGATGTTATTGGCGACCTTGGTGAGGCGGTAGTTGCCGCCGTTTTCTCCAATGGCTCCGCTGATCTTGCCGGCGCCGCTGATGATGGAATCCGCGTGGAGCATAACGCCTCCCGTGACATCGAGCGTGGCATTGTCGAGGCGCAGCGAGCCGTTGTTTTCACCGCCGGTGCCACCGTTCAAATGGAGACCGAAGCCATAGGTGTAGGCTTGGTTGAGATAGAGTTGCGCGCCATTTGCCACATTGACCGTGGCGCTGGAGGAGAGCACCGCCGCTTGAGAGGCCGCGGTGAACTTAACCTTGCCGCGATTGGTGGTGGATCCGGCGAGAATGTTGAACGTTCCTCCGAATCCGCTGAGATTGCCGGTGAGGTTCACCGAACTCCAGCCGTTGGTCATTACCGAACTCGCCCTCGCCTGAAGCGTCCCCGCCCCCGTGATGTTGTTGCCAACAGCAAGAATTCGTTCGTTCCCGGCGGTGCCGTTCCCTTCATCGTCGATGTAAAGGGTGCCGGACGAGTTGACCGAAACGGCACCCGCCCCGAGCACCTGACCGTTCACGGTGCCGACCGCGGCCCCCGGTTGCTTCACCGCGAGCGTCCCCGCATTGACTGCGGTGCCGCCCGAGTAGGTGTTGGTGCCGGAAAGGGTCAGGATTCCGGTTCCCGCCTTCGTCAGCCCTACGGTGCCCGCGATCGCGGAGGCGATGGACGCATCGACGTTGGAAGTGATCGTAGGCGTGGTGCCGTCGAGCGTGATCGCGCCGCCGGAAAGCACATAGGTTCCCGAGCTGGCGGCATTGAAGGTGATGCCGTTGGCAATTACCGTGCCCGCGGTGATCGCGCCCGCCGCTCCGTTGTTCGCGCCGAAGACCGCGACATCGGCATTGGTGTTGGGCCATGCTAGGTCGGCGGAGCCATTGCTCCAGTTCGCCGCGCTGGTATTCCAAGTTCCGGTGCCATCGGTGGGAGCAGCGGGATTCGCGCCGCTGGCGTCCCAAGTCAGGGTGGCGGCGTGAACCGCAGAGATGAGACCGGCGGCAGAAAGGCCAAGGGTCCAAGTCGCAAATTTGAGGGGGCTGGAGGTCCGAAGGGAGTAGTGGGATTTCATGGGTTCACGCCTCTTGGGTCCGAGGCTTCAATTCCCCCACGCGCCAATCCCGCCGCCAAACCTGCCACAAATTATCGGGAATTTTTTCCGAGTTCTCATGATCCGGGCAAGGAGCCAGTCATACCAGAGGCCCCGACTGCTCGCCGGGACTCAAGGTTGCTGAACCAGAAGCGCCGCCACCCATCGGCAGCGTGACGGCGCTGGGGATGAACCTGAGCCGAACTACGGAGCGACGGACATCCGCCACTGCTGGTTCAGCGCGCCCACGTAGCTCCATTGGTGGACTTTCGCGCCATCGGCGGTGCTGGGGCCTTCGACATCGGCCACCTTGCCGCTATGGACGGCCGTGATCCTGAAATAGCCGTCGCCCACCGGGGTAACGGTCCACTTCTGGCTATTGCCGCCCAACCAATCCCAGAGCTGGATCTTCGCGGCGTTGGCCCAGCTGCCGCCGCCCACATCCACCACCCTGCCGCTGGCGACATTGGTGATCTTATACTGGCCATTGCCTTGGTGAGAGAAGGCCCACTTCTGGCCGGAGAAGCCGTTGTAGCCCCACTGGATGATCTGCGTGCCGTTGGTGGTGTAAGGGGCAGCCACATCCATCACCTTGTTGCTGTAGCGGCTGACAACGTGGTAGGTGCCGTCCGGGATGGTGCGGCCGCTGTCGTTCCACAGGCCGATGTCGCCGATGTGCAGGATGTCGGGATGGCCATTGTTGGCGGTGACGTTGAACCGGTAGAACCGATAGGCCGTGGTGTTGGAGATGTCGTAGATGTTCAGCTTCATCCGAAGGGCGAAGGACTGGCCACTTTGGGTATTGAGGGTGGTCCAGCTGGTGCCGTCGTTGGGAGCCAGGAACTGCCAGTCCTTCGGATCGCGCTCGGGGATGAGGTTGGCGCTGTTGACCGTGTAGCGCTTGACGACTTGGGCGTTGCCCGTGCCGAAGTCATACTGCAGCCAGCCGGTCGTCCCCCCTCCATGGAACCAGAGAGAGCCGGGGTTCTGGTCGAAGCCGTTCGCGGAATTCGCCGTCGGGGACGAGTTCAGGTCGTCGGTTGCCGTGCCGGTAGTGGTGAGGTTCACCATTCCGACGGGAAGCAAGGTCGCGTAGAACTGGGGCGAGTTGCCGCTCGTGCCCGCGGAGTTTTTGGCGCGTACCACGTAGTAATAGGTGGGGCCGGCGCTCACCGCCGTGTCCGCGTAGCTGGTCTTGTCGGCGGGGAGGTTGCTGGCGATGACGGTGTAACCGCTACCCGAGGTGGTCGAACGGAGCAGGTCGTAGCTCGTTGCGCCGAAGGACGGCAGCCAGCGCACACTGACGGCTTTGCTGGAGCCGGTGGCAAACAGAGTGGCCGGGGCGGCCGGAGTCGTCACGAGGCCGCCGGTTCCGCCGGTGAAGGCCACGTTGGCGAAGGTGGCGGTGTTGGTCGTGGTCGAACCGCTGGAGACGAACAGTCCGATATAGAGGGTGGACGGGAGGTTGGTGTAGTATCCGCTGAGCGCAGCCGCCCAGCTGGTGCCATCCGGCGAAGTGTAGGTGTTGAGCATGTCGCCCCGGCGTTCGATCTTGAGCCAGTAGGGCATGCCGAGGGGATTGCCGCGCGAAATATCGTCCCGGTTGCTTCCGCCCCAAACATCGGTCCAGCCGCGCAAGTGGGATTCGAGCAGTATGTTGCCGGGCTCGGGTCGAATCCCGACCCAGAGGCGCTTCGAAAAGGCGGCGCTCAGCGTGTCGCGAATCATCAACCCCGCCTTGGCCTGCGTGCCCGGATATTGAGACGAGGTGACCTTTGCGACCATGGCGCAGTCGCCGGTCATCTGTTGGTAAACAAACTGGCAGTCGTCAGCCGAGTCCACCCAGACGTTGTCCCCGAGTCCGGTCACCGTCCACACCCCGTTCGCGTAAGAGGCGCTGCTTCCGGCGGTCTTGGTGCCAAGGGTGGTCAGGGTCAGGCCACTCGAGGCCAGGGAAACCGCCGGGCGAACCACCGCCGGCAGCGGGGTGGCGGTGCTGAAGTCGGCCGTCTTGGCATACATGAAGTTGCCGCCATCGACGCCCTGTTCTTCCATTTTTCGGTCGATCCACGGAGTGGGGATGCCCTTGCGGTTTTTGTAGGCGTTTTGGATGAGGTAGAGCGCCCCGCGATTGGCGGTGTAAGGTCCGGCCGCATTCGCATAATAGAGCGCGTCGATGGTGCCGAAGGGAACGAAGGGATTGTCGAGAAGGTAGGTGTTGCGGGCGTAGTATTCGCCGCAGGCCAGCAGCCTATTGTCCGATTCGGAGTAGAGGTCGATGCCTTGCTTCCAAGCCACTTCGGAGAGGAAGGCGGCGCTGATGAGTCCGCCGTAGAGGTGGCCCGCGTCGCGGCCCGTCTCGCCCATTTCACCGGTGGCCAAGGTGTTGGTCAGACCGGCGGCCGGGTTAGTGCGGTAAAGGTCGATGACGTGGTTGAACTTGTCCACGTCGTCGCAGAAAGCGGCGATAGCGATGCCGGCGGCCTGATAGATGTAACCTTTGTTGGCGGGGCCGGTGATGTAGCCGTTGCAGAGGCTCCTGGGCCAGTAAACGTTCAGGAAGTAGTTTTTGACCGTGGTGGTGTCGGCCTCCGTCCATCCGGGCCAGGTGCCGCGCAAGATGCTGGCGCCACCGGCGTAAGCCTGGGCGAAGTCGCCGATCGAAAGCGGGATCTCCTGGCCGGTGAAGCTCGTGTGCGTGGTCGCCCACGCGATGAGGAGGTCGCGAGCCTTCTGCGCATAGGCTTCGTTGCCGGTGAAATACCACATGCGCGCCAGATTATACACGGCGGTCATGTCGTTTTTCCAATAGGTAAGGTTTACGTCAGGGGTGCGGCCAACCTGCGCCCACGGGCCGTTCGGGGCGTAGGTGAGCTGGGACGTGCTGGCGCCCGCGAGCGCGGCGTAGCCGGACTTCCAAGGCTCCTGATTGAGGCTGGCCTTGATGTAGTCCAGGTCCTGCGTGGTGGCTGGAATGCAGGGGTGGGTGTAGGCTTGGGCCTGCGGTATTCCGACGGCGCATGCCAGCGTCAGGGACGCCAGCCAGTTTCTGATATGCCGGTGCATGGTGCGGGTGTTTTTCAGTGTTTTTTTTGGTTCTCAAGTTGCACGTGGTGAATGTCGCGGTGCAGTCATGGAGAGTGGAGATGCGCCTGATGAGGGCCCTTCGCTCGGGGGACGCGGCTTCATGGGCGGTGGTTGACGGGACGTGGAGATCCGCGATCTCCGCGAGGACGTGATTGCGAAGAACGAGGCCGGAGAATGCGGTGCCCCCGGGAGTGCGGCGGCGGAATCTTGGAACCACAACCCATCCCCTGGCGGTCAACCGCCGAGGCCGTGGGAGATGCGTTTCGTGCGAACTACGACTCGGTTAGGAACATCTCCCCGGACAGGGCTCTCGAAAGGGATCCCGCCGCGTTTCCGTCAGAACCCAGCGGGAAACGCGGCGGGCAATGCCTCCTCTGCGGCAGTCACTTCGAGAATCCAATGATCGAAGACTGCCGCCGGTCAGCAGATCGGTGAAGACGGTCAGGGATGACGGCGGCGGAGCAGGGCGAGAAGCCCCACGCCACCGACCAACGCTGTCGAGGACGGTTCGGGAATGACATGACGCGTGAACAGCAGCGAGCGACGGCACGACATGGGTCGGTGGGTTTTGGACATGGGATTTCGGTGGGTTCATCCTAACACGCGCCAACCGCCCGACCGAACCTGCCAAAATAATACTCCGGAATTTTCCGCCGCCCCGATCAGGATCCCTCCCCGATCAGCATCGTCGCCTCGCGCACCATGATCCGCGCGAACAGCCAGTCGTACCACCGCCCGCGGTTGCTTTCGCCGACGGCCATCGGGACCGCGAAGTGCCGGGCGACGGGGTTGCGGGCTTGGGCCAGCAACTTGCGGGCTGCCTCGGCATCGCCCCGGTTCCACAGGGCCATCGCCAGGATCGCCTGCACCGTGGGCGGCTGGGCATCGGTTCCGGGCGGCTTGTCGGCCACGAGCTCGACCACCCGGTCGTAGTCGCCGCGGCGGAAATGCCACAGGCTGATGGGAATTAGCCCCCATCCATGCTTATCGACGGGACGCAACGAGGCATGCCACTTTTCCGAAGCTTCTCCCAGCGGCTGCAGGCGAACAAACAAGTCCGCGTCCGGGGGCAACAGCAGACAGGTCTTCAACACGCGGCTAACGGCGTCGCCATTGGTGGAAGAGGTATAGGCGACGATCGCCTCCTCGCAAAAACGCCGGTAGAGCGTGGTGTCGCCGCTTTCCACGAGCACCACGCCGCAGGCCTGGGTGTCGATGGTGACCGAGCCCCACGGGTCGAGCTTGTCGATCTCCAACAGCCACAGGAAGCGCTCCGCCGCCTCTTGCCAGCGCCCCTTGATCGCAAGCCATTCGCCGACCGAGCGCAGCGCGGTGACGCCGTCGAGACTGGGCCTGCGCGGACGATCCTCCATCGATGCCAGCGCCTGGGCCGCGCCTTCGTAGTCGCCTTGGCGAAGGAGGATCACGGCTTCGGTAAGCTTCTCGCGCGACTCTGCTTCCTTGCGCAGCGCCGCTTCATTGGCGAGCGCCCGCTCGGCCACCTCGCGCTGTTCCTCTTCATTGGCTAGCGCCCGCTCGGCCACCTCGCGCTGTTCGCCCTGCCGCTGCTCCGCCTGCTTCGCTTTCAAATACAGCCAAGTGGAAGTGCCCAAGCCGCCCGCAAGCGCGAGCACGACCAGAGTGCCCGCCGCGAAGACCAAGGCATGCCGGCGCACCATCTTTCCTAACAGGTAGAGCCGTCCCGGCGGACGCGCCACGATCGCCTCGTTTGTTAGAAACCGCTGCACATCCATCGCCAAGCCGTTCACCGTGTCGTAGCGGCGAGCCCGGTCCTTTTCGAGCGTCTTCACCACGATCCAGTCGAGGTCGCCCTTCACCTGCGAGAGTAGCCGTGCCGGCTCGACGCCACGCCCTTCCGCCGCCGCTTTCAAGGCTTCCGTTTCCAGCCCCGCAAGCAGGGCCGACGGTCGCTGAGGTTCGCGCTCGCGCAGGATCCGGCGCACTTCTTCCGAGCCAACGTGGGAAAGCTCCCTGCCGTCGAAGGGCGTACGCCCGGTCAGCAATTCATAGAGCAGCACACCGAGGCTGTACACGTCGCTGCGCGTGTCCACATCCAACAGGCCCGGCTCCGCCTGCTCGGGACTCATGTAGGCCGGCGTTCCGAGCAATTGCTCGTGCTGGGTGTGCAGCGTCTCCTCCGTCAACCGGCCCTCGATCGCCTTGGCGATGCCGAAGTCGATGACCTTTGGCACCGGCACGCCGTCGTGCATCGCCACCAGCACGTTGGACGGCTTGATGTCGCGGTGGATGATCCCCTTCTGGTGCGCATGCTGGATCGCCTTGCAGACCCGGATGAAAAGCTCCAGCCGCTGGCTGAGGTCACAGCGGTTCGCATCGCAAAACTCGGTGATCCGCGTGCCGCGCACGAGTTCAAGCACGAAGTAAGGCCGGCCGGCCTCCGTCGAGCCGGCATCGAGCACCCGCGCGATGTTCGGGTGATCCATCATCGCCAGCGCCTGCCGCTCGGCATCAAAGCGGGCGATCACGCTACGGGTGTCCATGCCCAGCTTGATGACTTTCAGCGCCACCAGTCGCTTCACCGGCTCTTCCTGCTCGGCCAGATAGACGGAGCCACAGCCGCCTTCTCCCAAGCTCTCCAGAATGGTGTAGCGGCCGATGCGCTTGCCGATCTGCTGGTCCGGCTGCTCGCAGCCGGCAAAATCGCCCACCGAGGAAAGCTCGAGGAGATCGTCGGCGCTCAACGCGATCGCATTGAGGCCGCGGTCAATCAGCCGGTCGGCGTCGTCATGCACGGCGAGCATTTCCTCGACCGCCTCGCGCAAGGTGGCGTTGTCGAGGCACGCTTGGTCCAAGAAGAGCCGGCGCTGTTCGGGATCCGTCACGTGCAAGGCCGTGAAAAACACGGAGTCTTCGAGTTGTTTGGCTGCCGACATTGCGTTGGGGTTTCGTCTTCCAATGCGTCTTTTCGCGGCGAATCCTGCCAAGTCAATCGACGCTCTCTTGCTGCCGAACCCAGCGGAATAGGCGCGCTTTCGCACAAACCCACTGTCGATAGACGGTGCGCTCGCCGATGCCGAGGCTGGCCGCCACTTCCTCGTTGGTCATGCCGCCGAAGAATTTCATCACCACGATCTGGGCCTGTTCGGGATCCTCGCGCTCGAGCTTCTCCAATGCTTCATTGATCAGGAGCACGCTGTCGTCCGGTGTGACTTGGGCAATTTCCACGTCGCCGAAGTCCACGCGCTCGTGGCTGGCACCACGCTTCAGGCGGGATTTCCGTCGCGCGGCATCCACCAGAATGCGCCGCATCGCATGGGAGGCCGCGCCGAAAAAGTGCGCGCGGTTTTCCCACGATCGGTCGCCTTCGCCGACCAGTTGCAGCCACGCCTCATGCACCAGCGCGGTTGCCTGGAGCGTCTGACCGGCGGACTCCTGCGCCATGCGCGCCGCCGCAAGCCGGCGCAGCTCCTCATACACGGTCGCGAGCAGCTCCGCGGAGTTGCCCGGCTGGCACAGCATGAGGGTGAGGTCGTTCATGGCGGAGAAACGTCAGGCCAGCTACGTCGCGACCGGCGACGGCACGCTTTCACCATCGATCCATGTCTCCTCGACCGCAACTTGGCGGAAGCGCGCCACCGCGCCAGTGAGCCTTTCGCCCATTTGCTCGTCGAGCATCCAATAGATCCCGGTCGGCGCGCGCTCCAGAGAGCATGCGATCTCAAGCTGGCTGAGCGGTGCCATCTCTTTCGACAGGTGCCCGAGGATATCGAGCCCCTTGTCCAAAGCTGGCGCCCCGTAATGGCGGGTATGGCGAGAACTCATCACGTTGGGTTCACTCATGAATTTCAGATTTACATTTGAAATCAAGGACAGAGTCTCTTCCACCGTGGTTTCGTATCAGCCCCCGCCTCGCAAGTATCTCCCCGGGACTGACAATCCTCGCACGTGACCTTGAATCAACCGGCCGGAGAATGATCCGAGGGGCGGCCGCCAGTTGGCGACCGCCCCCCGTTTTGTTTTCCCCCCGGAAATCGTTTCTGCTGCGAATCACGGCAGCACGGTGATGCGATAGAACCAACGCGGCTGGGAGCGTGCGCCAATATCAGTGATTTCCACCGTGACTCCGGTGCCGGCAACGGGATCCGCAACGGTGATCCAAGAACCGCCTGACAAGGTCGCCGACTTTTCCACGCGATAGCTTTTCCCGACCACGGTGGGAAAGCCAATGGTCACGTCCTGGGTGTCCGTTTCGAGCGAGCTGATCCCAAGAAGACTCGTGCGGTCGTTTGGGTCGGAGCCCGAAGCATACTCTTGGACATTGGTCCAGCCATCGCCGTCCGCGTCGGCGCTGTCGGCGGCGTTGCCGGAATTGGCGACAATGCCGAAGTTCGCAAGCCGCCAGCTCTCCATCGCCGTGTAAGTGGTCGCTGATACGGGAGCGGAAGCCGGCCCGGCACCCGGCAGACCGTGGGCGGAGACGATGTAGTGCCAGGTAGCGCCGTCGGGCAGACCGGAATCCAGGTAGGCGGTGGCTGCGACTCCGGTGGCAAGGTCGGTGAAGGGGCCGACAGTATTGGACGAACGCCGGACGGTGTAGTCAGTGGCGCCGGCGACGGCATTCCACGAGAGCGCGATCTGTGAATCGCCCGGTGAGGCGGTCACGTTCTGCGGTGTGCCGAGCTGCCCTCCGGCAAGGATGCCGACCTCACCGCCGCTCAGCGCACTGCTGTAGATGCGGAAGTCATCGAGCGCGCCGTTGAAATAGGGATCGGGGTATTGGGATTTGCCGAGATAGTTTTGCGTGGTGTTGCCCATCCCGGATGGTTTGAAGGTCATCGCGTTGTTCGTTCCGACCGCCACGCCATTGATGTAGAGGGTAGCGGTGGAACCGGAGAGGGTAACGGCAACGTGTGTCCACACGCCGGTGGACAACGCGTTTGCGCCGTCGATGAGTTGCTCGGCGCTGTTGGAGATCTTGATGGCGAATCTCGGTTTGCCATTCGCACCGTTCTTCGTCGTGAGAAACATGTTCGTTGCGGTGCCGCTGCCGAAGTCGAAGATGCGCGCCCAGTTGTCGAGGGAAGATGGATTCACCCATGTGCTGATCGTGAAGTCGTTCAGCGTGCTCACCAAGCCAGCGGCCAACGTGGCGTATTGCGAAGAAGAACTGGCGAAAAGGAGGGCGTTGCCAATTCCTCCAGGAGCGAATACCGGCCCGTTGACGAGCGCCGCGTTGCGGCCATTTCCGCTCGAGTCGGCAGCGGTAGTGCCGCCGGTCTCATCGAACATCAGATGCTGATGCAGATCTTCGATCCGTGCCAATGCCTCGGGCGAGTTGGCGCTCTCGCCGCCGTTGTTCAGGCTACTAACGACGTAGTAGTAGGTGGTCCGTGGGGAAACGGAGGTATCGCTGTAGCTGGTCGTCGCGACGCTCGCGGCGAGGGTGACGTAGGGGCCGCCGCTCGTGGTGGAGCGCTTGACGGTGTAGCTGCTCGCTCCCGGGGCGGCATTCCAGGACAAGTCGATGCGGCTGGTCGAAACCACCGTGGCAGCGAGAGACGTCGGCACGGCGGGCGGAGGCGGGAATTGCGGTGTGGCGGATGCTTGGGCGCTGTTGACCGATTCGTTCAGCGACGTGTCGGCCGCAGTGACGACGTAATAGTAGGTCGTGCCATTGATCACCGAGTTGTCCGAGTAGGAGCTGAACGTCACACCGGTGGCGACGGCGTTGTAGGGACCTCCGCCGGCGGTCGATCGATAGACGGTGTAACGCGCGATGTCCGGTTCCGTGTTGTCCGCCCAGTCGAGCGCCACGGCTCCGTCGCCACCCGTCGCCGTGAGAGCGGCCGGAGCAGCAGGAGATGCCGTATCGGACGGCGGCACCAGCTCGGTGCCTTGCGAGATCAGCGCCCATTCGGCCAATTGGATGCCGGCAGCCGCGCTGCCGCTGAAATTGGAGAGGATGTTCAGCTTGTAACAGCGATAAGCGGTGCTGTTCGCGAAAGTATATTGCTTGGTCAGGAAGCGCGTGGCGAAGGTTTCGCCCGTGCGCGTGTCCAGCGTCGTCCAGTTGACGGCGTCGTTGGAGCCCAGCACCTGCCAGTTTTTCGGATCACGTCCGGGAACATCGTTGGCGCTGGTCAGATCGTAGCGGACGACCATCTGCGCATTGCCCGCGCCGAGATCGACCTGAAGCCACCCTGATGATGAGGTGTTGGCACCGGAGTACCACTTGGTGTTCGTGTTTCCGTCGATGGCCTTGTCCGATCCTTCGGTGCCGCCACCGCCGCCCGAGTGGGCCGAAGTGGCGGAGCCGGGAGCGACGTTGCGAAGTATCTGCACGCTTTGTTCGCCGGAATTGGCGGTTTCTCCAAGGCTATTGATTGCGCTGACCACGTAGTAGTAGGTGCCTGCGGCCAGCTTCCTGTCGGTGTAGTTCGTGTCCCAGAAGCCACTGTATTCCACGACGGTGTAGGGGCCGCCGGGGGTGGTGGCGCGCTTGATCACGAAGTCGGTCGCGCCGGCAACGGAGTTCCAGTTCAAGGTGGCCTCATCGGCCCACGAGGAGACGGTCAGTCCCCAAGGAACCGAGGGGGGAGTCACCCCGATGACGTTGCCGATAAATTGCAGTTCAGCCGCGTTGCAGTAGGCGCTGGGGGCCCCGAGGTAGCGCACGTAGCGAAAAGAATTGGGGTTGCTGATGGTCTGCATGGTAAGCACACCGCTGGGAGGTTCGGTGGTAATGGTAAACAGATCGACCACGCCGCTACTGAAGTCCGCCGTGTTCGAGCCTTGGAACTTGCCGTTGACCAAGCGCCAGCTCTGGCCGTAGTTCGGGCAGTATTTGACCCCGGTGATGACGGCGCTGACGCCTGCGCCAAGGTCCAGTCCGACCCAAGCGGAGGCCGTTGGAGCGTCGAAAGAGTTCTTCAACGAGCCGTCGAAGGCATTCCCTTTCCCCGCGCCAGCATTAGCCCAGGAGCCGTCCGTGCCGATGACCCCGCCATTGAGCTGCCGGTCGTGTGCGGCGGAGATTTCGGCACTGTTGGCGCTCTCGCCGCCGGGGTTGTTGGCGGAAACGACGTAATAACAGGTCGTGCCCGGCGGAACTCCCACATCCATGAAATAGGTGTTCTTGGCACCTACCGTGGCGAGGTTGATATACGGTCCGCCGCTCGTGGTCGCGCGCTTCACGTTGTAGCTCTTCGCTTTGGCGGAACCACGCCAGGACAGCGTGATCTTGCCGCCCTTGACGACCGCGCGCAACTTGCTGGGCACCACGCCCGACGCGATCGGGTCCAATGTGTGAGTCAGCGTGGTGAAGCCGAGCTGGTCGAAGCCGCCGCTATCCCCGCCGTATTGGCCGCCGCCGCCCTCAGGCCGTATCACGTCAGCCGCTTCTTTCGTGTAAGGCGCGGACATGCCCATGCGGTTGACGTAGTGGTTGTAAACCAGGTCCGTTCCCGCGCGGATGGCTCCCTGTCCGCTGCCGATGTTGGTTTGGATGACATACTCGCAGTTGATGTAGGAGACGTAGGGGACGTCATAGAAGAGGTTGTGTTTGGCGAGATTCTCGGACATGGCGAGAAACGCGTTGTCCAGTTCACCGTAGAGATCGATGCCCTGGTTCCAGGCGATTTCGCAAAACGTGCCCAGCAGCGGCGTGAGCATCGAGGCGTGGCCCTGGTCGCGTCCGAACTCCTGCGACTGGCCCAGGCCGTTGGGATGGACGTAATGAAGCAACTCGCTGATCCGTCCGACGCCGACGCCGTTGTAAAAGTAATCGATCGCCTCCTGGAAGATCACCTCGTCGTCGCAGAGCACGCCGGTGGCGATCACCGTCGCCATGGCCGCCATCTCCCAGTTCGCCCAGTAATGGCTCCAGCAGGTGTTGTGGTGGTAGAAGAGAAAGCCCCGGTCCACGTCGTTGGGCGAAACGATGTGGTAGAATTGGTTGCGGATGTAGTTCTGGAACTTGGCGAAATCCGCGGGTGCCCAGCCGCTGTAGTTGCGGACCAATTCACCGGCGCAGGCGAGCTGGTAGCCGTAGAGGCCGGACCGCAGGCTGACGTTCGTGTTGCCGCTCCAAGCGTAGTGGGTGTTCGCCCACTCCATCAGGACGCTGACCGCCTTGGCCGCATACGCCTCATCGCCCGAGACGTGGTAACGCAACGCGAGCTGATAGGCCGCCGCCGCGTCGCGGGCCAAGACGATGTAGTTGTTTTGGCCCTCGCTTGAATCGACGTAAACGATTGGCCGGGGATCGGCATCATGGTTGAGGTTGCAGTAGGGCGCTTGGAGCAGGCGCTGGTAGCCCGCCGTCCAAGGCTGCGCACCCGCGTCCACCTTGGCCTTCATGCGGTTCAGATCCGCCTGGGTGGAGAGACATCCCGGATGGACGAATTGGGCGGCGGCCGGCCCGCATGCCATGAAGGACAAGCAGGTCGCGATGACCCCGATAGAAAAGATGCGCATAGGGTTGGGTTTTCAGGGCTATGCGGGAGACCCGGACATCCTTCTCATCAACCTTCCATCCTCCTCCTTCCGTGCCAATCTGCGGTTATACTACACTGGTAGATCGCCGTCTTTTCGGCACGCGGACAAGCAAACGCCTGAAGCCTGTTTGCAGGACCTCAGACGGAGAAACGGATGGCGAACCCGACCGGATCCCTAGCGTCAACGAGCAGCTACCGGAATTGCCGTCGAATCGGAAGCGCGGTTCCATCCGCGGCCTGCGCGCCCGGGGCGGCGAGATTCGAACTGACGACATCCTGCTCCCAAACAACTTCCAACATTAGATCGAATAACTCATAATAAGCCGCTTACAAAAGCAGCAACCCGGACCTGCTGTCCAGCCAGCTACCTTCGACGCATGGGCGCTACCCACTGGTTGACCGTCCAGTGTCGGACCTAAACGGCATCGCGCTGAATGCTTCTGTTGCCGGCGCCATCATGGATGGGTTCGTTCTGCTTGGAACCGTGCCCATCCACGTTTCGTGGTCTAATTGTTTCATGTATGCCGCGCAACGCGCTCACAGAGGCTATTGGGGCTGACAAAAGCCCGTGGTCGATCAGATTGCTATGGCTGGTGGACGAGCCGCTTGTGGTCGATGCTAAGCAACGACCAAACGCAGCACCGAAGCTGGACGGTGTGCAGGCTCGCTACGACCTCGCCCTACGCTCGCTTCGCACGCCCGCCTAAGCTCCGCTCAGCCGGGTTCCACAGCCTGTGCGATCCTCTCGATCTAGGAGCGATACCAGCGGCCCAAACTCGCCTCTTTGCTGCGACGGTTCAAACCACAGCAACTTTCATCTGCCCGGATTTAGGAGTCGTGCAGGTAGCCAGACGAATTCGCCGGGATTAATATCAGCGGGATATTGGCACCCCACTGACACCCGTCGCCCGTCCCATTGTTATGCTGTTGTTCAGTCAATCGCTTCGCGTCGCTTTTGAGATCGCGAACAAGAGCACTGCCAACTGGGAAGTCCACAATATCGAAAAGTCCATCAAGGCAGACATCGACGCGATCGTGGTCGTGGCTGACGACATGACCCACCTCAGCACCATTATCACCAAGGCTGAGAATGCTTGCATCGAAGGCCATGGAGACCAAGTCGCCTTCATCCACTCATCCCGGATTGCCGACTATTTCGCGGAACTGGGAAGTCAGTTGGCGTCTCACGAGACCCAATCACGGGGCGACAAGGTTTGGGTAAAATACTCCAAGGTCTCCAATGAGGAGCAGCAGTCCAAGATGCGCGTCATTCATCGCAATGTCGCGGAACTGATCCGCAAGGTCCGAAAGCAAAAACCCGATCCGCCAGAAAGCTAGGCACCTAGGGTAAGCCCGTCGACGGCGTTTCATGCACGGCAGCTATCGGCCACGGGATCCCGGACGGCCACCGAGGTTCACTCACAGATTTCCGACAACCTCGCGAGCATCTTCACTGCCGCGCTAAAGCGGCCGAGCACGCCAACTGTGCCCGGCCAATAATCACCGCCGCTTTAGATGGCGGCTTGCCTCAAGCGCAGCGCGTTCCCAATCACCGAAACGCTACTCAGCGCCATGGCGGCTCCTGCGATCATCGGATTGAGCAACCAGCCGGTCAGGGGGTAGAGCAGGCCAGCGGCGAGCGGGATCCCCAGCGCATTGTAGACAAACGCGAAGAAAAGATTCTGCCGGATGTTGCGCATCACCGCCCGGCTCAAGCCAAGGGCGCGGCCGATACCCCGGAGATCCCCTTTGACCAAAGTCAGCCCGGCACTGCGGATGGCGACATCGGTTCCGGTCCCCATGGCGATGCCCACGTCCGCCTCGGCCAATGCTGGCGCGTCATTGATCCCGTCGCCCGCCATCGTCACCACGGCTCCTCCGGCGCGCAACTCGCGGGCGATGCGTTGCTTGTTCGCGGGCGTGAGTTCCGCGCGGATGTCATCGATTCCCAGCTCGCGGCCGACGGCTTCGGCGGTCTGGCGGTTGTCGCCGGTCAGCATGACTAGACGAAGGCCCATCCCATGCAGGGCCGTCACGGCTTCGGGCGTCGAGGGCTTGATTGGATCCGCCACCGCGATGAAACCTCCGGCCAGCCGGTCTTGCGCGATCCAGATGACGGTGTGGGCTTTCTCCTGAAGTGCCTGCGCCGAGGATGCCAAGTCCTGCGGGATGCTGATGCCCTCCGTCTCGAGCCAAGTACGTTTGCCGACTCGGACGACCTCCCCATCAATCCGTCCCATAACGCCCGCGCCGGTGACCGACTCGAATGCTTCGACGCGAGCAAGCGGCAGTCCCTTTTCCTTGGCCCGGTTGACGACCGCTTGGGCAAGCGGGTGCTCGCTGAGCTGCTCCAGGGGAGGCGGCGAGCATCAGGACATGATCCTCCTTGCCCGCATCCACCGGGACAATTTCCTTCGCCACCGGCCGCCCTTCCGTGAGCGTTCCCGTTTTATCGGTGATGAGGTGCGTCACCTTCTCGGCGCGCTCCAGTGCAGCGGCGTCCCTTACGAGAACTCCCATCTGAGCCCCCTTGCCCACGCCGACCATGATGGACATCGGGGTCGCCAAGCCGAGAGCGCACGGACAGGCAATGATGAGCACCGCCACGCTGTTGGCGATGGCGTAGGCCAGCCGCGGCTCCGGTCCCCAGAACATCCAGCCGGCGAACGTCAGGATCGCGATCAATACCACGGCAGGCACGAACCAGCCCGCGACTTGATCGGCGAGCCGCTGGATGCGCGCGCGGCTGCGCTGGGCGTCGGCCACCATCTGTACGATTTGCGACAGCAGGGTCTCCGAACCTACCTTTTCGGCACGCATCAGGAATGCGCCCGTCTGATTGATTGTCGCCCCCACCACGCGATCCTGGGTCTTCTTGAAAACGGGAAGCGGCTCGCCGGTGATCATCGACTCATCCACCATGCTTTCACCTTCCGTGACCACGCCATCGACCGGAATCTTTTCCCCCGGGCGCACCCGGAGCACGTCACCGATCCGGACGTCATCCAGCGGGACATCCTCCTCTTTTCCGTCGGTCACCCGGCGGGCGGTCTTGGCTGCGAGGCCAAGCAGTGCCTGCACTGCCTGTCCGGTCTTGCTTCTCGCCTTTGCTTCCAGCCACTGGCCGAGGATTACCAGCGCGGTGATGACAGCGGCTGCCTCGAAGTAAAGCGGCACCCGTCCGCCGTGGCGCAGCGAATGCGGGAAGAGTCCCGGCATCAGCACGGCCACCATACTGTAGAGCCACGCCGCACCGACGCCGAGGGCGATCAGCGAGAACATGTTGAGGCTCCGATGCTGGAGCGAACGCCACGCCTTGCCGAAAAGAAAGCCGCCGGGACCGAACACGACGATCGTGGCCAGTATGAGCTGGACCCAGCCGAAGACCTGTTCCGGCATCCACTGGTTGATCCGCAGCGAAGGTAGCATTTCACCCATCGCCAACAAGAACACCGGCAAGGCGAGCACCGCACTCAGCCAGAGCTTCCGTTGCAAGGAGATCACTTCGTGATTCTCCTCGTCATCGGAAGACGGCACTGATTTCTGCTCGAGTGCCATGCCGCACTTCGGGCAGTCGCCCGGATGATCCTGCTCGATCTCCGGGTGCATCGGACAGGTGTAGATGGTCTTGGAAGCCGGGGCCTGCCATGTGGGATTCCGCTCCAACACCATGCCGCATTTCGGGCAGTCGCCGGGGCTGTCGGACTCCACGCCGGGACACATCGGGCAAAAATACTTCGCCCCCGATGACGGCTTCACGTCCCCGTGATGATGGTGATCGTGATCACCGGAATGACAGCAGGCAGACGCCGGCTTCTCCGCGGCGGGTGGTTCGGCACAACAACCCTTCTTCTTTTCGGGATCCGGCTTTGGATCGTGGCAGCAATCATTCATGGCAGTGTCCTTTGGTTTCAACCGTTTCTCCTCCGAGGAAATCCACGATGGGGCATCCTTGCAGCGCTCCCTTCCCGTCGCACTGCGTGACAAGACCGCCGAGCGCGCGTTCCATCGCCCGCAGGTCGCGGATTTTCTGACGGATCAGGGCGAGCCGGGCTTCGGCGAAGGTCCGCAACTTTCGGCGCGGTGTCTTGATGCTTCCGGTGAGCTGTAGGAGTTCCTTGATGTCGTTCAGGCTGAATCCCAGCTCCTGAGCGCGTCGGATAAACAACAACCTAACAAGGTCGTTTTCGCCGTACACGCGGTAGCCCGAACCGTTGCGAGGTGGTACGGGTAGCAGGCCCTTCTGCTCGTAAAAGCGTAGCGTTTCAACTCCGACGCCCGCCTTCTTGGAGAGGGCGGCGCGGGTCCAAGTGGATGGGATTTCCCGGTGCATCGACGGGACCCTACACCTTGTAGTGAAATACAGGGTCAAAAGGTTTTTTCGGAAATCGATCAGCAAACGGATGGTCTTCGTCCCCGAAGGCCAAAGATCAGACTTTGCTGCAAGGGCTTCCGGAAGGACTTCGACAAGGATCCCGCGAAGTATTTGAAGAAGCTAGAGAAGTAGTCCGAGCGATCAAATCGTCCGAAGCACGTGCAAATCCCTAAGTCACGCCGCTCACCGCGGCTTCCCCGTCAGGCTCGTTGATCAAGGATCTATACCTTTCCGCGACGCCGGCTGCGGTGTTGCCGCCAGTAGAAAAACTGCGCGCAATTTTCGAGTCCATGCGGAGCCTCCCTGCAGTTCTTCGGGTAGATTGACAATGTTAGAAGGACTGTAGCGAAGGCGAAGACCGCCTTTTCCAAGTCCCGATTGAACATAGAACGACACGAACATGAAACGCTACCTCACCACCGCGCTGAGGCTCTCGGGCCTCGCCATCTTCGGCCTGCTCGCCAGCTCCTGCGCGGACACCTCGTCCGGCAGCGGCTTTCACCAAATGGGCCCTCCGGGCAAAGAACATCCGGCTTCCAACGAAGCCCACCCCAGCATGGCTCGCTGAACCCCACTCTGAAGAGGGCCGCGGTACCGAAGGTATGGTGTGGACCCTTCTCCCATCACTCATTGTGAAACGAAGAACCCGCATGTGGAGATTCTCCACTTGCGGGCTTGGGGCTTGAACCGGACCGACAGGAGTCACTTCTTGATCGGCACGAGGAACATGCACTGTTTCCCTTCCGCGTTCACATAGGTGACCTTGGTCGTGGTCGACCCTTTTCCTGGAGGACCGGAAGTCTTAGTCGTGAACTTCTTCTTGCAGGAGTCGCAGTGGACCGTGCCCCCATCGTGACAGAGCGCTTCCGCTTCCTTGTCATCGGCGACTTCCTTCACAGTGATGGATTCGCACTCCATGCAGACAAGGGCGTAGTGGTCGCCTTTCTTGAGCTTCTGGATCTCTTCCTGGGTGCCAGCCTTGTGGGACCCAAGGTAGATGTTCGTCCCTTTGCCCGGAGGCTCGGCGGACACGGAGCTGGCAAGACCGACCGCGAATACGGCGGCCATGAGGAATTGGGCAGTGGATTTCATGACAATGGTTCAGGTTGTGGGCTTCACGCGTTCAGGTCCGGTGGTCGGCTGATAAGCCGAGGGATTCCCGGTCGTGGAGAAAGCCTATGAAGTCGGAAAGGGATTCGCTCTGCGTTCCTGACGAAAAACCCCGCATTTTTTCAGGTCTCCCGGACGGGTCGTTCGCTAGCGGGATGCCTGATCGGCGCGGTATTCCTTTGGGCTGCATCCCGCGACTTTCCGGAAGGCCCGGTTGAACTGCGAGAGGGATTGAAAGCCGACTTGAAACGCGATCTCGCTGATTCGCGGGCGCGGGTTTTCCAGGAAACGCTCGGCGTTTCCGACGCGCGTCCGCGCCACGTACTCGACGAAGTGGATGCCGCTCGTTTCAACGAATACTTGGCTGAAATAGTTGGCGCTCATCCCCGCAACGCGGGCGACTTCCGACAGTGAAATCTCATCGCTGCAATGTTCGGCGATATAAGCGCAAGCCTTCGTGATCTCCGGGCGCATCTGCCTTTTTTGATGCAAGATCAAGCCGTTGGCGCAGCCGGCCAGGTGGCGGGCGAAGATGTCGATCAGGTGGATCAGCGCGTCGTACTGCTTGGGGGTGATGACGCGGGAGCCGAACCAGAGTTCCCTCGCTTTCTCGACATCGACGCCGGCTCCCCAGCCCGTGAGCGTCCGTGCGATGGCATCGAACTCCAACGTTCCGGGCTGGTGAAGAAGGACCTGTCCGGTGTGGAGGTACGCGACGGGGCATTTGCCGATCCGGACTGGCACTGAGGTTTCGCACAGCCCGGCAAAGCCCCGGAGCGTCTTCGGAGCAAACCGGGCCTCGCACTCCAGCTTGCGCTGCAACTGGTAAGTGGCGGCGGCCCACTGGGGCACGTCGGCCATCAGCGTGCAGAAGGGATTCTCCTGCTTCTTCGAAGGTCGGGTGAGCATCAGCATCTCCGGCGCATGGAGCCGCAGCGGAAGTCCGGTGCCGGCGACGAACGCCCGCTCGAAATCACGATAGACGCTCGACTTGGCGAGGATCGATACAACACCACCCTGCGCGCGATCGGCTTCCGTCACCGGGCGCTCCAATCGGTCGTCATCGGTGATCATGTGCATGGGGAGAATGCGAAGGCCTCGCAAGGAAGGAGAGGCATCAAAAGTCCTTCCTTGGGGATGATTACCCTACATCCCCTGTGCCTCAGAGCGAACCTTTTCTTGGTGCCCAAGGCCGGAACCAGCCGGAAGAAATGCGCATCCAATTCGAGCGGACGCGTAGCGGGAAATCGGGCGGCGTTCCAAGGTCACGGGGTTGCATTGAACCGGTTACTTGGGGATCCGAGCCATGAAGACCTTGACCGTCGAACTGAGCACCCCGAAAGGCCGGGTTTTCGCCGCGAGCGCAACGTCGATTGACCTGCGGACGGAGGAAGGCAGCGTCCACCTCAATTCCAGCGCAGGGAGCTTCTTGAACTTGATCCACGCGACCGAGATCACGCTCCGCACTCCCGAGGGCATCGTGGTCTTCGGCCTGAAGAACGCGGTCGCGGGCCTGAACGGAACGACCCTGAGCGTCCTCGCCGAAAGCATTCGCCGGATCGAACCGGAGGCCGGGTCCGAAACCTAGAACCGAAACCAGGATGACCGCGGTGAAACCCTCACGCTCACTGATGACCGCCGCCGGCGTCGCCGCCGTGGTGCTGGCCGGCTGCACCGGCCTCCCCGCGACCGGCGAGCTAGATGCGCAGCAGGACTTGGCCGCGGTCGGCGGTCGCTTCCAGCAGGGGATGGGATTGCCGGCACCCGGAGCCGACAGCGGCCTTGATGACTTCCTGCGCCACGCCATTCTCAACCAGCCGCAAGTCGTGGCGGCCTATTACGATTGGGCGGCATCGGTCCGGAAGATCACCGTCGAGCGTTCCCTCCCGGATCCGAGCCTGACGCTTTCCGCGGACGTCACGAGGACGGTCGAGGCCCTCATGCCCGGCCTGATGATGGACCTTCCCGGACCCGGGAAATTGCAGGCCGCCGCCGGCGTGGCCACGGCGGAGAGCCATGCGAAGTATTTCACGTTCGAAACGAAGGTGCTGGAGGCGGCCTTCGCCTTGAAGAAGGCCTACTACGAACTCCACTTCCTCGACGGGAAGATCCGCGTGAACCAGGAGACGCTGCGGCTTGCCAACGACACCGAGCAACTTGCCAAGACCCAGAACGAAGCAGGCAAGGTCACCTTGCAGGATGTCCTGCGGGCGCAGATGGAGCAGGACCGCCTCTTGTCGGAAATCGAAAACCTGGAAGATGCCCGCAATCCCCTGATCGCTCAGTTCAAGGCGGCGCTCGGCTTGAAGCGGTCGGATCCGACGCCGCCGGTTCCCCGGCGCTTCCAATCGACGCCGCTGAATCTGGCCTCGGAGGAACTGATCACCGCGGCGCTGGCCCGCAACCCGCGGCTTCACGCGATGGAAGCCGAGGTGCAGGGCGCCGATGCCGCGTTGCGCCTCGCCTACAAAGGAGGCGTCCCGGACTTCTCGCTCGGCATCGAAGCTGACGTGGAGGCCACGCCTACGATGGTGACGCCGGCGCTATCGATGACACTCCCGATCTGGCGCGACAAGATCGCAGCCCAGATCGCCGCGGCCCAGGAAGCCAAGGCTGCCAGTGAAGCCCGGGTGTCGGCGGAAGAGATCGGCCTCGCGGTCGAGTTCTCCGAGAAGGCCTTCATGGTCCGCGAAGCCGGTCGCAGCCTCACGCTGCTGCAAGACCGCTTGCTCCCGAAGGCGCGGCAGTCGGTGGAGGTCGCGCAGACCAGCTATGCCTCGGGAAAAGAGGGTTTCCTCAGTCTGCTGGAGGCGCAGCGCACCCTGCGGGAGCTGCAACTGTCTGAAGTCGACTCCCTGCTCCAGCGGGAGCTCGCGCTCGCGGAGCTGTCCACGGTGGTCCTCGCGAAACAGCCCCGCGGATCTCCGGCGCTGCCGGCTACCGCCCAAACCGCGGCATCGCCATGAACTCCTTCCTCCACCATCCCCGTGTGCTGATCGTCGCCGTGGTCGTCCTCGTCGCGGGAGGCTTCGCGCTATGGATGAGCCGCGGTCCCGACGAACCGGGCAAAGGGGAAAACATTGAAGTAACGACCGGCAAAATCTGGACCTGCTCGATGCACCCGCAGGTCCGGTTGCCGAACCCGGGAAAGTGTCCGATTTGCTCGATGCCACTCATCGAAGCGGCGGTTGAGTCATCCGAGCCAGCGGCAGGAGAGGACAGCACGATGTTCGAGTTGTCCGACCATGCGCGAGCCATGGCCAGCGTGGAAACGACAACCGTCGTGCGCCGCAAGATGACCCGCGAAATCCGGGCGGTCGGGAAGGTGCAGTACAACGAGACTGCGCTGGCGACGATCACCACGCGTGTCGAAGGCTACGTCGAGCGGCTGTTCGTGGACTACACAGGCGTCGAGGTGAAAGCCGGTGATCACCTCGTCGAAATCTACAGCCCTGACCTCCTCGTCGCGCAGCAGGAGTTGCTGATCGCGATGAGCGGCCCGTCGAATGCCAGCCTCGTCGAATCCGCCAAGCGGAAGCTCCTGCTCTGGGGCCTCACCCAAGAGCAAGTGGATGCTCTTGTCCGCGAGAAGAAGACCAGCGATCGGATCACCCTCTTTTCCCCCATTGAGGGCACGGTCACGGAGAAAATGGTCGTGCAGAAGGAGATGGTGAAACCGGGCGAGGTCCTCTACCGTCTGGCGAACTTGGAATCTGTCTGGGTTTACCTCGACCTCTACGAGCACGAGCTGCCGTGGGTGCAGTACGGCCAGATGGCCGAGATCAAATCCGAGGCGATTCCCGACGCGGCGTTTTCCGGTCGAGTCTGGTTCATCAGCCCGGTTCTCAACGAGGAAAGTCGCACCGTTAAAGTGCTGCTCAACATCGGCAACGCCGACCACAAGCTGAAGCCGGGCATGTATGTCAGCGCGGTGATCCGCGCCGAGATCCTCGCCAACGGCAAGGCCGCCTCCACTGGGATCGAAGGCCAATGGAGCTGTCCGATGCATCCGCAGATCCTCCGCGCGCATGCCGGCGCCTGCCCGGTGTGCCGAATGGCGCTTGTCCAGATCCCCGGAACGTCCGTCGATGCCAAAGCTGGGGTTCAGCTCGACCCCTTGTCCGTGCCCGTGACCACGGTCCTCGACAGCGGTATCCGCAAGCTGGTCTACGTCGAAAAAGCCAAGGGCCAGTATGCCCCCGTCGAGATCGCCACCGGCCCGCGAACCGATGACGCCTATCCGGTCATCAGCGGCCTGAAGGAAGGCGACCGCGTCGTCACCCGGGGGAACTTCCTCCTCGACAGCCAGTTTCAAATCCGCGGTCTGCCGAGCCTGTTTTACAAGGAAGGCCAAGCCGCCGTTCCCGGCCATCAGCATGGCGGCACGCCTCCGCCGGCGACCCCGCCGAAGGAGCAGGCCGCCCCCCACAAACACTGACCGATGATCAACGCCGTCATCCGCTGGTGTTTGACGCACGCCTTCATCGTCGTGCTGGGCGTCGGCGCGATCACCGGTGTCGGTTATTTCGCCATCCGCAACACGCCCGTCGATGCGATCCCGGACATCGGCGAGAAGCAGGTCATCGTCTTCGCCGACTGGGCCGGACGCTCGCCGCAGGACGTGGACAACCAGGTGACCTACCCCCTGACGACGAGCCTAACAGGGACTCCGGGCGTGAAGTCCATCCGGTCGATGTCCGGCTTCGGCTTCTCGATGGTCTTCGTGATCTTCAAGGACGACGTCGATTACTACTGGGCGCGATCAAGAGTGCTGGAGCGGATCAATGTCGCCCAGCAGCGCCTGCCCGCCGGGGTCACGCCGGTGCTCGGTCCCGATGCCACCGCCTTGGGCCAGGTGTTTTGGTACACCGTCGAGGGCGAAGGCTTCGACCTCGCCGAGCTGCGCTCCATCCAGGACTGGTACCTGCGCTACCAGATCAACTCCGTCGAAGGCGTCAGCGAGGTCGCCAGCATCGGCGGCCATGTGAAGCAGTACCAGATCGACGTCCATCCGGACAAGCTGCGCGCCCACCGGGTCACGCTGATGGACGTTTACATGGCGGTGCAGAACTCGAACATCGATGTCGGCGCGAAGGTGCTGGAGAAGAACGGCGTCGAGTTCTTCATCCGCGGCGTCGGCTTCATCAAGTCGGTGGAGGATCTGGAGAAAATCGTCATCCGGCAAGAAGGCGGGACGCCCATCCAGGTGAAGCATGTCGCCAGCGTCAGTCTGGGTCCCGAGTTCCGCCGGGGCTCGCTCGACAAGTCTGGCGTCGAAGCCGTCGGGGGCGTGGTGTTGATGCGCTACGGCGAGAACCCGCTCGATGTCGTCGAACGCGTTAAGGGAAAGATCCGACAACTGGAGATTGGTCTGCCACAGAAGACCCTCGCAGACGGACGGATCTCGAAGGTCAAAATTGTCCCCTTCTACGACCGCACGGACATCGTCGGCGAAACCATCGACACCCTCAAGGAGGCGCTGACCGAGGAGCTGCTGATGGCCAGCGCGGTCATTTTCATTTTCCTGCTGCACCTGCGCAGCACGGTATCGGTGATCGTCACGCTGCCGCTTTCCGTCGGGCTCTGCTTCATTCTGATGTACTTCTTTGGCGTCGATGCGAACATCATGTCGCTGGCCGGCCTCGCCATCGCAATCGGCGACGTGGGCGACATGGGGATCATCATGACGGAAAACATCTACCGTCACATCGCCACCGGCGACGCGAAGCGAACCCACTTCCAAAAGGTCTTCGACGGTGCGTCCGAGGTCGGCGGCGCGATTGTCACCGCGGTTTCTAACACCCTCGTCTCCTTCATCCCGGTGTTCTTCCTCGCCGGCCAAGAAGGGAAGCTGTTCCGGCCGCTCGCGTTCACCAAGACCTTCGCCATCGGAGCCTCGGTGATCCTCGCCCTGACGGTGGTGCCACTGGTTTGCTACTTCCTTTTCCGGCCGGTGAAGTTTTCCAAGCGGACCGGTTGGCTGATCGCCGGCGGGCTAGGGATCGTATCGGTTTTCGCCGCCCATGCGGTCTTCATGTGGGTCCTGGCGGGATCCCACTACAGCGGCTGGCCGATGGCGGTAGTGGTGGGCGTGATCGTAACCCTTGCGGTCGTGCGGATGACTCGGGAGCACTTTCTGCCGATCGAAGAGAACCCAATTTCCCATGGCATCGCCCGGGTTTACACGCCGGTCCTGCGGTGGATTCTCGCGCACAAGAAGACCTACCTCATCGCACCCGTGACGATTCTTCTGATCGGGCTCACGATCTGGCTTGGCATCGGCACCATGCTCGCACCGGTGGGTTGGGTCATCAACCGCTTCGCCCGCGAGAAAGCCTCACCGGAGCTGAAGCAGGCCATGTCGCGGGATGCCGCTGAAGACGTCACCCGACCGCTCGTCGAGTTCGACCAACTGCGCTGGGAGCACGTGAAAAATTCCGACGGCTTCACGCACCGGCGCATCGCGTGGCGGCGGCACGACCCAAAGGAACACGGCACCGAGATCGTTCAAGAGACCCGGATACTCCCGGGTATCGGTCGCGAGTTCATGCCGCCGCTCGATGAAGGCTCGTTCCTCTACATGCCGTCGTTGCTGCCGCAGGCAGGCCTGGGTCCCGCGGTCGAGGTGAATGCGAAGCAGGACATGGCGATGGCCAGCGTGCCTGAAGTCGAATCCGTGGTCGGCAAGCTCGGTCGGGCCGAGTCCGCGCTCGACCCCGCCCCGATCGGCATGATGGAGAGCATCGTCATCCTCAAACCCGAAGCCGAATGGCGTCACGTGCCGGTCGAGCGCTGGTTCTCGGGTTGGCCGAACGGGTTGAAACGCCCGCTGACATGGATCTGGCCGGAGCACCGGAGCATCACGAAAGACGAGATCCTCACCGAGCTTCAGGAGAAGACCGCCATTCCCGGCGTGCTGCCGACCTTCCTCCAACCGATCCAGACTCGCCTCGTCATGCTGCAAACCGGGTTTCGTGCCATGATGGGGGTGAAGATTTACGGCAGCGACCTCAAGGAAATCGAGCGCATCGGCCTGGAGATCGAACAACTTCTCAAGCAGGTTCCCGGCGCGACCGACATCGTCGCCGACCGCATTGTCGGCAAGCCCTACCTCGAGTTCGAGATCGATCGCGACCGCATCGCCCGCTACGGCGTCAGCATCCGCGACGTGCAGGACGTCATCGAGGTCGCCGTCGGCGGGATGAACATCATGGAGTCCGTCGAGGGCCGTGAGCGCTATCCGATCCGCGTCCGCTACCTGCGGGAGTTTCGCGAGGACGTTCCCGAGTTGGAGAAGATTCTCGTGCCGAGTTCCAGCGGTGCCCAAATCCCGCTCGCGCAGGTGGTCACCATCAAGAGCGTCCTCGGCCCGCAGGAGATCAAAGGCGAGCGCGGCCTGCTCGTCGGCTACGTGACCATGAACACGCGTGACCGGGATGAGGTGAGCGTGGTCGAGGATGCGGAAATCCTGCTCCAAAGCGCGGTGCGCGAGGGTCGCCTCAAGTTGACGTCCGGCTATTACTGGGAATGGAGCGGCCAGTTCGAGAACCAGGTCCGCGCTGCCAAGCGGATGAGCATCTTGGTGCCGGTCTGCCTCTTCATCATGTTCGTGATGCTTTACCTCGGCTTCAAACGCTGGTGGATCGCACCAATCATTTACTTCGGCATCCTCGTCTCCGCGGCCGGCGGTTTCATCATGCTCGCGCTGTGGGACGTGAACCTCTCCATCGCGGTGTGGGTTGGTTTCCTCGTCCTCTTCGGCGTGGTCGATGACGACGGCGTGATCATCTCAACCTACCTCGAAGACAATTTCGACAAGGCGACTTTCAGCTCCGTGCAAGAGATCCGCGAGGCTGTCGTTCAAGCTGGCCTGAAGCGCATCCGCCCCAGCCTGATGACCATTTCGACGACGATCTTCGGCTTGATGCCCATCTTCTGGGCGACCGGCCGCGGCTCGGACGTGATGCGGCCGATGGCGATCCCGAGTGTGGGCGGCATGGTCGTGAGTGTGCTTGTGACGATCTTCATCACGCCATGCCTCTTTTCGGCCGTCGAGGAGTGGAAATGGAAACGAGGGCAAAGAGTCGCCGGCACGCCGGAAACGAACCTTCAACCACCAGAGCGATGAATTCGGAGCGAACACCTGACGCGCCTGCTCTGCGGCCGGAATCGCCGAACCCCACCGCGTTGCTTCGCCCGGCACCTCTCACTCCGACGCGTGCGAAGGAAGCACCTTTTGCGCGATGGCTCGGCCCCGGACTAATAATGGCGGCCAGCGGAATCGGCGCGAGCGACATCATCACCGCCACGGTCGCAGGGGCGAGATACGGAGTGGCGCTCTTGTGGGCGCTGGCGCTCGGCGCATTCTTCAAATTCGTTCTGACCGAGGGCCTCGCCCGATGGCAACTCGCGACCGGAATGACTCTGCTGGAAGGATGGGCGCGATTCCTTCCGCGTTGGGTGCTGACCGTTTTCATGGGCTACCTCATCTTATGGGCGATTGCGGTGAGCGGAGCGCTCGTGAGCGGCTGTGGACTGGCGATCGAGAACATCACGCGGGGCACCATTCCACGGTCCTGGGGCGCGTTCGCACAAGCGGCCGTCGCGTTCTGGTTCATCTATGCTGCCCGGGTCGGTGGCTTTTCGCGGTTGATGAAGCCACTCATTATCGTTATGTTCTTCAGCATTGTCGTCTGCGCTGCGTCGACGTTCCGCGAACCGGCTGCCGCACTAGAAGGACTTCTCGTTCCGATCATTCCCACCAGAGGTGGCGCGTATGTGCTGTCGTTGATTGGCGGGGTCGGCGGCTCGTTGACCCTGCTGAGTTACAACTATCTTCTGCGCGACGAGGGCAAGGTGGCTCCTCGCAGCCTGCGGAGCGTGCGCCTGGACCTCGGGATGGCGTATCTGTTCACTGCGGTTTTTGGTTTCTCCGTGATGCTGATCGCGGATCGGGTCTTCCACTCAGCCGGTGTTGCGATCACGGACGGCGAAGCCGTCTCACGCATGGCCGGACAACTCGCTCAAATAACGGGTCCGGTGGGCTTTTATATCTACTCGGTTGGATTCTGGGCTGCGGTGGTGGCCTCGTTGATCGGAGTGTGGCAGACGGTGCCAACCATCTTCGCGGATTGCTACAGCCTGCTCCGACGAATAACGCAAACGCAGCGCGCCGCCGCGATGCACCCGTCGTCATCGCAGTATCGCGCGGCGCTGGCGTTCATGGCTCTCGCATCCGTTCCGTTCGCGTTCCTCAGCCGACCGCTGCTGGTGGTGGTGGGATTCACAATTATCGGCAGTCTGTTCATCCCGTTTTTGTCCGCCACGCTTCTTTATTTGAACCACCGCGTCCCGTGGCCAGGGCCCATCCGGCCAAACAAGGCCGCCACGAGCGCGGTGCTCGTTCTCGTGTTGCTGCTGTTCCTGATCGTGGGCGTGTTGGAAACCGTTCGCGCCATGATGAGGCCATGAACCGATGGGAGTCATCGAGGAACTCGGGCTTGGTGTGATTGGCTATAAAGTGGGAGACCGTGTGCTGGTCGGCGCTATTACTCCGTGCGGTCAATGCCGCGCGTGTCTCTACGGACACCTCTCACAATGCGGACACGGCGACGGCGATGAAGCCCTGGGCGGCTGGCGATTCGGCAATACCATCGACGGCGCTCAGGCTGAGTATCTTCTCGTGCCGCCCGCTCAAGCCAACCTGGCGAAGATTCCTGACGAGTTGACGGACGAGCAAGTCGTCCTGCTCTCCGACATCGCTTCGACAGGAATCTCTGGTGCGGAAGCGGCGCGGGTGCGAATCGGCGACACCGTCGTAGTGTTCGCGCAGGGGCCGATTGGCCTGTGCGCCACCGCGGGTGCCAAGTTGATGGGGGCCTCGCTGATCATCGGGGTGGATGGCGACGAAACGCGGTTGGCCATGGCGCGTCGCATGGGTGCGGATGTGGTGCTCGACTACCGCGCTTTGGACGTAGTAGCCGAAGTCAGACGTCTGACCGGCGGCGGAGCGGATGTGGCCATCGAAGCCTTGGGCACGCAGCAAACCTTTGAGAGCGCGCTGCGCAGCCTGCGACCTGCCGGCACTCTTTCGAGTCTCGGCGTTTACTCCGGCAAACTACAAACGCCTTATGACGCTTTTTTCCGCCGGACTCGGCGATCACCGCAACGCCACCACGCTCGGTCCCGGTGGGAAAGAGCGGATGCGACGACTGCTGAGCCTGGTTCAATCCGGACGTTTCGATCCAACTCCGCTCATCACCCACCGCTTCTCGCTGGAGGATATTCCCCGTGCCTACCAGCTCTTCGGCGAACGTTTGGATGGTGTCCTAAAGATCGCGATCAAACCGTAGCTCATGGAACCGATCCCGCCGCAGCCCGCGAAAACAGCCTGGCATAGTCAGTCAGCCGAGGAAGTTCTCGGCGTCGATCCGTAGCATTCCTTGGGACGCAGCTATCGCGAAATTGGTTCGCACTTTCGGCTGAAAGATTTCCCAATGGATTTGCCAGAAATGCACCATTTCCGGCAAATTTGCCGGACTGCGGCGGATTCAGGCGGACTTATTTCCAGTAATTTACTGAAAAGAGAGTGGTCGGGGCGGCCAGATTCGAACTGACGACATCCTGCTCCCAAAGCAGGCGCTCTACCAGGCTGAGCTACGCCCCGTCACGTGACGGGCGGGACCATCCACGGACCGGACCGGGCTGGCAAGACGAAAGCTTACCATTCCGGTCTTTACCCGTGATCCCTTGAAATCAGGAGGGCTCGTCGCCTTCCGGGCTGTCGGTTTCCTCTACACCGGAGGCTTCGGTGGGCTCGCCAGACTCGTCTCCGGTGAGAATCTCGGATTCTTCGCCAGTGGCAGCATCTTCGCCGTCGGGAATGACGATCGCGATGTCCTGCAGCTTCTCGCCCTCCTTGAGCGTGAGCAGCTTGACGCCCTGCGCCACACGGCCGGTTTCGCGAATCCCCTTCTCCCCGCCGACCTTGATGCGAATGCTCTGGCCGGTGGAGGTCATGAGCATGAGCTCGTCCTCCTCCGTGACGGTGAGCGCGCCGACGACCGGGCCGGTCTTGTCGGTGACATTCATCGTCTTGATGCCGATGCCGCCGCGCGATTGCAGGCGGTAGTCATCGAAGGGCGTGCGCTTGCCGAGACCGTTCTCGGAAGCGACCAGCAGCGTCGATCCCTGGGTGACCTTGGCGAGGCCGACAACGAAGTCCCCCTCGCGCGGACGAATGCCCATCACGCCGGCGGACGCGCGGCCCATCGAACGGGTGTCATCCTCGTGGAAACGCAGGCTCATGCCCTCGTGGGTCACCAGCACGACTTCGTCGGAGCCAGAGGTATGGCGCACGCCGATCAGCTCGTTGTTCTCCTCCAGGATGATGGCGGTGAGGCCGGCCTTGCGGTAGTTGCGGAAGTCGTTGATTAGCGTCTTCTTCACCTTGCCGCTGCGGGTCGCGAAGAAGATGAAGCCCGCATCCTCGCGGAAGGTGACGTCGTTGCCGTTGTCGTCCGTGGTGCGTTCGAGACGCAGCAGTGCGGCGATCTTCTCCTCGGGCTTGAGATCGAGGACGTTCTTGATGCTGCGACCGGTCGAGGTGCGCGAGCCTTCCGGCAAGCCATACACTCGCTCGACGTAAACCCGGCCGGTGTTGGTGAAGAACAGCAGGTAATCGTGCGCCTGGACGCTGAAGAGATGCTCGATGAAATCGTCCGCCTCATCCTTGGCAGTGGCCTTCGTCTCCATGCCCTTGAGGCCCTTGCCGCCGCGACCTTGCAGGCGATACTCGCTGGCCGGGGTCCGCTTGACGTAGCCGCGATGGGACAGGGTCACGATCATCGCGTCGTTGGCGATGAGTTCCTCCATGGCGATCTCGCCAGCTTCGGCGAGGATCGGGCACTTGCGCGGGGTGGCGTGCTTTTCCTTAATCGCGCGAAGCTCATCCTTGATGATATTGAGCACGCGCTCCTCGCGGGCCAGGATATCGAGCAGGTCCTTGATCGTCTCGAGGATCTCATCGTACTCGCCCTTCACCTTGTCGCGTTCCAGACCGGTGAGCTGATAGAGACGGAGTTCGAGGATTGCATTCACCTGACGCTCGCTGAAGACATAGCGATCCCCTTGCACCGCCGCCTGAGAGCGAATGAGGATCCCCAGCCCTTCCGCAGTGGCGGTGGAGAATTCGTACGCGGCCAAGCGCTCGCGAGCCTCGTCGCGATTCTTCGAATCGCGGATGATCTTGATGAAGTCATCAAGGTGACCGAGCGCGAGCAGGAAGGCTTCCAGCAATTCGGCACGCTCCTCGGCCTTGCCTAACAGGAAACGCGTGCGGCGAAGGATAACCTCGCGGCGGTGCTCGATGTAGGCATCGATCACTTCCTTCAGCGAAAGCTGCTTCGGGCGGTTCTTGTGAATCGCCAGCATGTTCACACTGAAGGAAGTCTCCAGCGCGGTGAGCTTGAAGAGCTGTGCTACCACGACCTGCGCGCGGGCATCGCGCTTCAGCTCGATCTCGATGCGCGTCTCTTCGTCGGAAAGGTCGCGCATGCCGGAGATGCCGGTAAGCGTCTTCTCATTCACCAGCTCCGCGATGCGCTCTTGGAGCACGGCACGGTTCACGCCGTAGGGAACCTCGCGGATCACGATGAGCGACTTGCCGTTCTCGTTCTCCTCGATCTCGACCTTGCCGCGGAGACGCATCGAACCACGACCGGTCCTGAAGTATTCCTCAATACCCCGGATGCCGCGGATCTCGCAGGAAACCGGGAAGTCCGGTCCCTTGATGTGTTGCATCAGTTCCGGCAGCGTGATCTCCGGATTGTCGATCTGCGCGCAGATACCATCGATCACCTCGCCGAGATTGTGCGGCGCGAGGTTCGTGGCCATGCCGACCGCGATGCCGGTGCCGCCATTGACCAGGAAGTTTGGAAAAGCGGACGGAAGCACGGAAGGCTCCTCCAGCGAGCCATCGTAGTTCGGTTGGAAATCGACGGTGTCCTTGTCGAGGTCCTCCATCATCGCCATGCCGAGGTGATGCAGGCGCGCCTCGGTATAACGCATGGACGCCGCAGCATCGCCTTCCACCGAGCCGAAGTTACCCTGGCCATCCACGAGCATCTCGCGCATCGACCACGGCTGGCCCATGTTCACGAGTGTCGTGTAGATCGATTGGTCACCGTGCGGGTGATAGTTACCCATCGTCTCACCGACGATCTTGGCGCACTTCACGTGAGCCTTGCCGGGCGTCACGCCGAGCTGCCGCATCGCGTAAAGGACACGGCGCTGCGAAGGCTTCAAACCGTCACGCACATCCGGAAGTGCGCGAGAGATAATGACCGACATCGAGTACTCGAGGAACGAACTGGAAAGCTCCTCGGCGACGTTGATGGGCTTAATGGAATCTTGAGACATGGTCAGGCCGGTGATCGGAGATCAGGGGTCGGAAAAGAAAAGGGACGACGGGAGTGCGATCAAACGTCGAGGTTGCGGACGTTGAGCGCGTTGTCTTCGATGAACCGTTTGCGCGGCTCGACGATGTCGCCCATGAGGACGTCGAACATCTTGTCGGCTTCAACGGCATTATCTTCATCCAAGCGGACGCGGAGGAACTGACGGGTCTCCGGGTCCATGGTGGTTTCAAAGAGCTGCTTGGCGTTCATTTCGCCAAGACCCTTGAATCGCTTGATCTGAACGCCGCGGCTCGCGATTTCCAGAACGCGAACGAGGACTTCCGGCAAAGAGAAGACCGGGTGGACCTTCTGCTTTTCGCCATCGCCTTCGAACAGTTCGAAGAGCGGCATATCATCGTCCGAGAACTTCGCGGTATCGATACCACTCTCATTGAGACGGCTGAAGATCCTGGCAATCGCGTGGGACTCGTGAAGCTCGTGAAGATTGGCGCGGCGGGACGGGCCGGCATGCGCGGCGTGATCCTCTTCGGTCAATGGCTCATCGAACAAACGAAGGTCGCGGTTCTCTGCGGCGTAGGCGCGAAGGGCTTCCTCGTCGGCGAAGTAGAGAACGTTCTCATCATTGCCGATGCGGACGCGGACCATGTATTCCGGCAGATGGCCGTCACGGCGGGCAGCGAGGTAGTCCTTGAAGCGGCCGCCATTCCCCTCAATGGAGTTCGAGTAGCGGGAAAGCGCGGACAAGTTCTCAAGGATCACCTTGAGTTCATCCGGTGAGAAACTGCGGGATTGATCCTGCGTGCGGAGTTCCACTTCGCTGGAGCCGAGCTCGATCAGGATCTTGTTAAGCTGGTCATTGTCCTGCACATACTCGGAGCGCTTCTTGCGCGTCACGAGATAGAGTGGCGGCTGTGCAATGTAGAGGAAACCGCGCTTCACCAGCTCCGGCATGTGACGGCAGAAGAAAGTCAGCAGCAACGTCCGGATGTGCGAGCCGTCAACGTCGGCATCGGTCATGATGACGACCTTGTGGTAGCGGACCTTGTCGATGTTGAAGGAGCCGTCTTGGTCACCATCACCGATGCCTGCACCGATCGCGGTAATCAGGTTCTGGATTTCCTTGTTCTGGAGCGCGCGGTGAAGGCGGGCCTTCTCGACGTTGATGAGCTTTCCGCGTAGCGGCAGGATGGCCTGCGTGCGGCGATCCCGGCCTTGCTTGGCCGAGCCACCTGCGGAGTCACCTTCGACAATGTAGAGCTCGGACTTCGCCGGATCGCGCTCGGAGCAGTCGGCCAGCTTGCCGGGAAGACCACCACCGGAAAGCGCGGACTTACGGACCGTCTCGCGCGCCTTGCGGGCCGCTTCGCGGGCACGAGCGGCATTCAGCGACTTCTCGATGATCTTCTTCGCCAGCGCCGGGTTCTCATCGAAGTACTGGACCAGGCCCTCATAGACGATCGAGGAAACAACGCCTTCGATCTCCGAGTTCACCAGCTTGCCCTTCGTCTGCGAGGAGAAGCGCGGGCTCGGCATCTTCACCGAGATCACGCAGACCAACCCTTCGCGGACGTCATCGCCTGTTAGAGCGACATCCTTTTCCTTCAGGATCTTGTTGGCCTTCGCATACTGGTTGATGCCGCGGGTGAGCGCGGTGCGGAAACCGGTAAGGTGCGTGCCGCCGTCCGCATTCGGAATCGAGTTCGCGAAGCAGAGGATCTGATCGTTATACGAGTCGTTGTATTGGAAAACGATGTCGGCGAAGACATCCTCCTGGGACTGCTTGCCGTCGTAATCGATGTCGATCTGGCGCTTGCCGTTAATGATGACCGGGTCCTCGTGGATGACCGTCTTGTTTTTCCCGAGCTCGTTGACGAACTCGACGATGCCCTTCGCATAGAAGAAGGACGTCTTGCGCGCCGACTCCGGCCGCTCGTCCTCAAGATCGATGGTCAGGCCGGGATTGAGGAAAGCGAGTTCGCGCAGGCGAGTCGAAAGCCGGTCGAACTGGAACTCGATCGTATCGACGAAAATGGTCGCGTCCGGGAAGAAGGTGATCGTGGTGCCGGTGCGCTTCGGATCGACCTCGCCCACCACGTGCAGCGGCTGGGTGGTCTTGCCGCGCTCGAAGGAGATCGCGTGGACCTTGCCATCGCGATAAACCTCGGCCTTGAACCAATCCGAGAGCGCATTGACGCACTTGGCACCGACGCCGTGGAGACCACCGGAATACTTGTAGGCGCCTTGGCCGAACTTGCCGCCGGCGTGCAGGTTGGTCAGCACCAGCTCGACTGCAGGAATGCCGAACTTCGGATGGATATCGACCGGGATGCCGCGGCCATTGTCGGCGACGGAGATCGAGCCATCGACGTGGATCGACACCTTGATGCGGTCGCAATAGCCGGCGAGATGTTCGTCGATCGAGTTGTCGAGAACCTCGAAAACGCAGTGATGCAGGCCGCGCTCATCGGGGTCGCCGATGTACATGCCGGGACGCTTGCGGACGGCCTCCAAGCCTTCGAGTTTGTCGATCTGCGCGGCACCGTACTCCTGGTCTCCGCTGACGTTCGTATCGGCCTTTTCAGGCTCCTGATGCTCTTCGGACATGGGCGCGCAAAAGGTCTGAAATGCCCGCGCCGGAGACAAGGTTTGATTGCCAAAATGCCGGATTAAATCCGGGCATTTTCACCAACACCCAACCAACTGTTTTCCAGTTGGTTACACCACCCGAAAAACCACTGAAATCAGGACATCGCGAGACACTCGCGCTGCCACTTCAAAAGCACCTCTTCCGGAGCCGCTTCACCCTCGGCAATCGACTCAATGATCGACCGCGGAGCGATCAACGAACCATCGATATCGAGGGCTGCCGCCTTGGCGTCGCGAACCGAAATCAGGGCCGACACGCGGGCGTCGAATTCCGAGTCGCGCCGCCTGCGCAGGCCGCGCGGCTTCTCCGGCCACTCTGCCTGATCCTTCTCCCGCGCAGCGTCCAGAATCTCCGTGAGCCGCTTGCGGCGCTCCGGACGGTAATGAGGCGGGATCTCGATTCGCTTGCCTGCCGCGAGCGATAGACTCCAGTCGATGAGCTGGCGATTCGTCACCACCATGAAGGAGGGGCGGTCCCACGAGGCAGCCTCGCCGTCGCGCCATTCCCACAGCGCCTTGAGAAAATTCAGCCCGCTGCGGTCCAACCGGCCGGACCCTTGGATCCGCCATGGATCGCCGCGCGTTTCATCGCGCTCCAGAACCTTGATGCGGGCGGCCTCACAGCTCTCGAGGAACCACTCATAGCGCCCTTTCGACTGAAGCTCGGCGGAGATCTTGTCACCCATCGGCAGGAGGAAGTGCACGTCATTGAGCGCATACTCCATCATCTTCGGAGAGAGCGGACGCTTGCCCCAGTCCGCCTTTTGCGACGACTTCGAGAGCACCACACCGAAGTAGAGCTCGACCAAATCCGCCAAACCGAAACGCCTGACCCCGAGCAATCGCGCGCCGATCTGGGTATCGTACACTGCCGGCGGCAAGACGCCGAAGGTCCGGCGCAGCATGGTCATGTCGTAATCGGCACCGTGCATCCACACGGTCCGTCCTTCGAGGAACGCCCCGAGAGGCGCCAGATTCTCGATTTCCAGAGGATCAATCAGCACGTTCTCTCCCGCGCAGGAAAACTGCACGAGACACAGCGATTCCCGGTAGCGATGGAGGCTGTCCGCCTCGGTATCGATGGCGCAAATGTCCGAACCATCAGAGCGACTAAGGAGAGCCGCGAGATCATCGGACGTGCAGACCAAGACAGGAGAAGACATTGAATGAACGAAGCCGGGGAGAACATGGAAAAACTCCGGACCCCGTTGCGGGATCCGGAGTTTAAAATCAGAAGCGTTTTTCTTGAAGCATGTGACTACTGCAACAACCTCGCTCAGTTGATACTGATCGGCGTCAACTGGACATCGAGTGTCGGCAGCGGAGCGGCTGGATCGACCGGATTCGCACTGCGAAGCACGATATACTTTTTGGTCATGTTCACGTTCATGGGCGTAGGACGAACCTCGATGGAGATAACCTCGCCAGTACCGGCCGCACGATTGATGACCTCGACGTGAACAGTACGGCTCACCGTCTCACCGTCCTCATAGGAGACCAACCACTTCGTACCCGGCTTGATCTTCTTGGTCTTGGTTCTGATCTTGCCGCTGTTGCTGGTGGTGGTCGTGATCTCGACGAAGTCGTACTTCAGGCTGGATCCAGTGAAGGCGCGGTAAGGCACCTTGAAGACCACGTGATTGTCGGCGTCAAGCGCGGGGCCAATCGGGCCGGTCGGCTGACTGGCCACATCGCTGACCGATTCCGGCTCAACCTCAATCACCCGGTTGAATTGCTCTTGCTCGATGAAGATCACCCCGCCTTCCGGAACAAACTGCGCCTTGGCAGCCGCGGTAATCTCAGCATTGGTCGGGAACTGGTAGGCATACTCCTCGACATTGGTCATCCCGTCATGATCGAAGTCGGCTGGCGGCGTGGTATCTCCCGGGGTTCCCAGCGGGAACGCACGTTGAGACCATCCGGGATACGTATCGACGAATTTCACGTGCATGCGGTACTCACGCTTGGAGCGGTCATACGTGACTGCGGTGACGCCGAGCTGACGCTGGTAGCGCAGATCGATGACATTCTCATCACCCACATCGAAGAATCCGGGAGGCAGAGTGTAGCTCTGCACCGCTGGATTCGCCAAGATCACCGGGGTCTGCGGAATGGTCGGCGGGAATTCAATGCGATCCTCCGACTTGCTGAGGATCGAGAAATAAATCCGGTCCCCAGGCACGATGTTCGTCGCATCGTTACCCGTCCAGGTAAGCGTGCTGAGGATTCGTGGATCCATCTGGTAGAAACCATTGTCGAAATTCCCCGAGGTGAACCGGAAGCCACCCTTGACGCGCGGATTGGACCCCAATGCCTCGACGTTCGGAACGATGGTGACGGCCATGTTCACCGGAATGGTGGTCGGGCTCTGCTTGCTCGGGAAGGCGAAGATGTAGCGACCGTTCACCAATTCCTCGTTCATCTGCTTCAGCGCGGCAGCCGGAGACTTAATCACAACGCCCGCCGTGGTATTGATACTCGTGAGCGGAAGCGCGTTGGTAGTGGTGGTGCCCTCCAGGATATCGATCTTCAAGGTCGCATCGTTACCATTGGGAGTGATTTCCGTCAGCGTGACGGAGTTCTCTTCCCCGCCCACCGAGTAGACGGCTGAAATCTCGGCATTCGCTTGCAGGGCGATCCGCACGTTCTCCGCCCACTCTTCCGCGAAGACCGGAACGATCTCGTTATTCTGGTCAATGGTGACAGCGATATTCACCGGAATCTGAACCGGCACCGGGAAATCCACGCCACTCACCTGAACGATGAGCGTGCCGGTGGCTCCGACCGATCCCGCCGTCACGATGGTCTCCACCTGACGAATCGAGCCGTAGCGACGAACCATCTCATAGAGGGACAGGTTGTATTGGACCACCTGCGAAGTGCGGAGGTCGTGGAAAACGGTCACCGCGCCATCGCGGAAGATCTTCAGCGGACGCGGCAGCTTGCTTGGCGGAGCCGAAACCAGCGAGCAAAGCTGGGGATAGTTTGGCGCGATCGCGATCGCCGGAACCACGGAATCGATCGAATAATACTGGTTCGCGTCCGACACGCCGTCGCGGTTGATGTCACCGATTGCCACGTAGCCGGTGATACCCAGCGGGCAGGTGAGGTGAGGCGGGTAGAAGAAAAGCTGAGGGTCGCTGCTGCAGGGAGCGAGGATGATGTTGCCGTCGCGGAGATAGAGATTCAACTCACCATGGTCGAACTTGACCGCGTTGGCACTGGTCTGAAAGAAGCGCTTGTTAATCCCAAGCTCCATGTAGATGTCTGCACGCGCAGCCGTGAAGCACAGCCCGAGAAGAGTTGCAGCCGTCGAAAACAACCGGTGGGTTTGCATGTGGCGAAAGCTTCCGCGTGCTCTTCGCTTTGACAAGAAGATTTCTCAGCGCAAATTACACGGAATT
>Ga0307406_10000070_pt1 | contig 56793 bp, 33 predicted proteins | sample 322Cmetagenome_3_FD_203706 | JGI IMG/M metagenome (GOLD analysis project Ga0307406, IMG submission 203706) | Maize rhizosphere microbial communities from greenhouse at UC Davis, California, United States - 322HYB-C-2 | ecosystem: Host-associated > Plants > Roots > Rhizosphere > Soil | place...
TGTCCGTCACACTGTTGGTTTGGGCGTCCACCATGCGCGGGGCATCGTTCACGCCGGTGACGGTGACGGAGACAGTAGCGGTGTCGCGATCTTCGCCCGCGCCACGCTGATCAATGTGAGCCACGCCTGGATACTCGTTGCCGCTGTCGTCCTGGACCCAATAGGTCAGAGTAGCGCGACCGATGAATGAGGCAGCCGGCGTGTAGCTAACCTTGCCATCGGCAACGACCGCCGTTCCGGCGCTCACCGGATCCAGCGTGATCGGGCGCGCGATGGTGAGCGTGAAGTCGGCCTGCGAAGGCAGCGGAGTCGCGGGATAGGAGGTGCGGAGCACGCCATCGTTCGCCGTGACATCCAGTGCCACGACACCAGCACCTGCAACCAAGGTGAAATGATCGTCGCTCACGCTGATGTCGCCAACTTTCACGGTGACGTCCGCTTGGCCGGTGCCACCGAAGCCATCGGAGACCTTATAGGTGAAGACCTCGGTGCCCACGAAGCCGGGCTGCGGAGCGTAGAGCAGATTGCTACCGACGATCTGCACCGCGCCGTTCACGGGGGTGGTCACCTCGGTGATGATCCACTCGCTCGCGCTGGCGGGCAGCACGCTGTCATTCGCAAGCACGGGCAGCAGGGTGCCGGTGGAATCGCTGCGGACAGAGAAGCGGTCGTGATTGGTCTCGAGATCAACGGCACCGGCGCGGTTCAGCACTTCGATGCGAATCGTCGCATCACGGCGATCCGTGCCACCCGCGGAGATCTCATAGGTGAAGGTCTCGATGAAGTTGCCCGCCGGGTTCAAGTCGCTCGGCGTGTAGCGCAGCGCCGCACCATCCTCAATGATCTCAAGCGTGCCACGGTGAGCCGGGTTCGATGCGTTCGATGGATCGTCGCCCACGGCGGTGACGAAGAGCTGCTGGCCACCGTCGGGAATCACGCGGTCGTTCGCGAGCACCGGCAGGCGGTTCTCCGAGCTGCCGCGGAAGACGAGGAAGGCATCGTCACCGGCGACCATTTCGCCATCGGTCGAGCGGACGGACACGCGAGCCGTATCGGTGAAGTCGCCATCGGTCACGGTGTAGGTGAAGGACTCCACGCCGCGGAAGCCAGTGGCCGGGGTATAAACCAGCTTCTTGAAGTCCGCGCTGATTTCCACGGTGCCGCCTTGGTCCGGAGCGTCGAGACCGGTGCCAATGGAGGCCACGGAAAGCGAGCCCGGCAGGTCGGAGATGCGGAGGTCATTTGACAGCACCGTCAGCTCGGTGGCCTGGCTATCGGCCTGCACGGTGAAGTAATCGCTGCTGGCGCGGATCCCGCCGGCGATGACCACCACGGTCACGGTGCCGGTGGAAGTGCGGCCACCGATATCGCTCACGGTGTAGGTGAAGTTCTGCTGGCCAGTTGCGCCCGCCGCGGGATCGAAGGTCAGGGAAGCGCCGCCCGGCGTCACACTGATCGTGCCGATCGCGGCGCTGGCCGGAGTGATGTTCGTGATCGTGAGCTGGCCGTTGCCGCCTTGGAGAACGCTGTCATTGGCGAGCACGTCAAGAACGGTCGTACCGTTGTCCGCGGTCTTGGATGGATCGTCGAAGGCGACGCTGAAGATGTCGCTGTTGATCGTGAGATACCCGACCTTCACCGTCACCTGCGCGGTGCCAGTGCCACCGAGGCCATCGGTGACCGAGTAGGAGAAAGTCTCGGTGCCGAGGAAACCTGCAGCAGGCGTATAGGAAAGCGCGACGCCGTTCGTGACGGTCACCGTGCCATGCGCGGGAGCGGTGACGGAGATGATGTCGAGGTCCTCTCCATTGCCGGGAAGGATGTTGTCGTTCTCGAGCACGTTGAGCGTGTTCGACACGCTACCGGCCGGCACACTGAAGGCATCGGCGCGGACGTTGAGCGTGTTGGCGCGATTGACCACCAGCATCGACACCGTAGCGGTCGCGGAGGTCGTGCCGCCGCCGTTCATGGTATACTGGAAGGTTTCCGTATACGGGAAGATCGTAATGGACGGGTTCGGCGTGTAGCGGACCTTGCCGTTCTCGATCGTCGCCTGGCCGCCTTCACTCGGCGCTGTGGAAATCGATGCTAGCGTCAGCGGATCGCCGGTCGCGGGGATGATGCTGTCATTCGCCAACACATCGACGAGTGGTGCCTGACCCGCGGCCACGGTGAAGTGGTCTTCGTTCGCACGGAGGTTGCCGTTGAGGCGGTCGATCGTCACACGGGCGGTCACCAGCGCTGTGTCACGGTTACCAAGGTTGTCCTCGATCGTGTAGCTGAAGACCTCATCGCCCACGAAGCCGGTCTCCGGCGTGTAGATCAGCGATTGGTCGCCATTGAGCACCACGCTGCCACCAGCGCTGAGCGGTCCCACTTCGACAATGCGACGGCCGGTGGCCAAGCCTTCGAGGCTCACGTCATTCAGCAGCACCTTCAGCTCGATGTCAGAGCGATCGGCTTCGATGCGGTAGATGTCATCGTTCGCGAACAGGAAGCTGCCGTCCTGCAGCGTGTAGGTGTAGGTATCGACGAAGGTCTCACCTACGGCGAGGCCTTGCAGCGTGTAAGTCGGGCCACCGGGGAGATCGGAGAAGATCGATTCACGCGGATCATACTGGAAGGTGCTGGCTAGCACGGTCCAAGAACCACCGCCCAGCGAGGCGAAGGTGGCATTGTAGGCGACGGGCACACTGAAGGTATCATCGTCGATCTTCGTCACCACATACTGGCCGGTGAGCGAACCGCTGCCGAGCAGCACGACTTCTTCGCCGGACACGAGGCCGTGACCTGTCGAAACAACGGCGGTCGCGCCCGGGATCCCGGATACCGGTGCGAAGCTGTTGATAGCGCCGTCGCGGCGGTCGAGCAGTACGTTGACCTTGGCCGCGAAGACGTTCGTCGGGAACGCATCGGTCGGCTTGAGGAACTTGCGGTTGTCGGGGAGCAGCGTGTTCTGATCGATGTCTGAACCGCTGAGCAGCAAGCCCGGCGTCGGCACATTCAGCAGCGTCTCTTCATCAATGGTGAGCGCCACGTTGTTCGCGCTCGGCGAATCGTTGCGGCCTTCCACCATCACCGCGATCAGCGTGTTCACGCGAGCGATGCCATCGAACACGGTGACCTCGAAGGTATCGATCACACGCTCCTTGAAGGCGAGCTTCTGCAAGGTTGCCGACGAGGTCGGATCGTAGGTCAGCGTCGCCCCGTCAGGGCTCAGACGGATCGCGGCATCTTCACGGCTGACATTCTGGCCAGTGCGGATTTCCAGACGCAGCACGTCCGTGCGATCCACGTCGGAGTCATTGGAAAGGATGTCTGCGCTGGAGAGATCGAGCTCGGTATCTTCATCGGTCTGGTCGAGGCCATTGATCACGATGATGTCGCCGAAGGCCCCGCCGGGTGGGCGGATGGAAACGTTCACCTGACCCTGTGAGCCAGAAGCCGGCAGCAGGTGCAGAATGGAGGAACCATCAAGCAACTGCGGCACGGTGGTGCCACCGGTGAGGAGCGGGCCAAGCACCGAAATTCCCGGCGGATTGTCGCTGGGAATCGGGTCGTTGTTGACGCCGGCCACCACGACCGAGAGTTGCGCGAGCGAAACCGCACCGTGGTTGTCTTCGGCTGCGTAGTAGAAGGTGTCGGTGCTGCTTTCGCCATTCGCAAGGCCATCGAGGAAGGCCGATGGGCGAGGATTGTAGACGAGGTTCGTCTGGTTGCGGTTCGCGCGGATCTCGAGCGTGACCGCGGCACCGTCCTTGCTGGTGGTGGACAGGCGGTTCTCGTTGGTGAGCACGGTCCACAGACCCTTGGCTGCGGCATCATCGACGAATGCGACTGGCAGCGTGAAGGTGTCCGCACCGGTGACGGTCACGACGTGATAGCCGTTGTAAGACGGATGACCGCCGTAGCCGGAAATGAGAACCGTGGTGCCGGTTTGCAAGCCATGGCCCGGAGCAGTGACGGTCACCGGAGAAACTCCGGCAGTACCGCTGAAGCCGCCGATCGCCTTGGCTTGGCAGACGCCGATCAGCTTGAGCTGCGTGAAAGGATTACCGTCGTCATCGGGATCGGTGTCGTTGGCGATGATGCCGACACCACTGAAGCTGCGCGGTGCCGGGTAGAGGCCATCGGTATCGAGCGCGATATTAGAGACGCGCGGGTCGGCGAAGACGCGGAGGATCGTGTCTTCATTCGTCGCCACGGAATCGGCAACCGGAGTCGGCGGGTCATTGCGACCGAGCACCGAGACCTGGACGAGCGCCTGGGCACGTGCGCTCGGTGTGCGGAGGGCTGCATCCTGCCAGCGTCCGCGCAACAGCGGCGTCGGATTTCCGGCAAACGCGAGGGGGATGCTGAAGTGATCTTCATCGACCACGGTGATCGTGTGCGTCGCATTGTAGGTGGAGAATCCTGCATCGCGGATGGTCACGGAAGCACCGGTCTCCAGACGGTGGGCCGGCGCTGCCACGATAGTCGCCGCGGCTCCGCTCTGGACATAGCCACCCACGGCACCACCACCGACATCGACGATCGAGTAGGCGAAGGTATCGGTGTAGCGCGCGCCTTCGGAAAGATGATTGAAGGCGACGCGCGGGTCGAAATCTACTGCAGCCCCACGGAGCGGCGAGCCGATCGGCGTAAGCGTCGCCGTCGCACCGGCAGTCGTGGTGATGGTACTCTTCGTCGTCGGCGGCGGGCTGGCGGACAACGTCGCGTTCAGATCCACAATGAACAGCTCGTCGGAACCGTCGGCATCGAGGTCGTTGGCGCGGACGGTGAGCGTCTGCGGCACGTCTTCGGTGACCTCGAAGATATCGAGCGCTGCAATCGGATAGGCATTGGATTGACCGAAAGGAGTGTTCGCCGTGTCGGCGCCGGGAGAAGTCGCGGCACCGGCAGGCTTGCTCTTGTCAAAGCCACCATTCGGCGGAGCCTGCACATAGCGGTGAGGGGCAAAGGCCGCGCCCTGATACTGTGGCGCGAGCGTGATCGAATCGGCCGAGTAGTCATCAGTCACCGATGGCGTGGTGGCATTGGCAAAGGCAGCGACATAGGAAACCGCTTCCACGACCGCATTGTCCGTGGCGAGCGGCTTCCGAAGTTCGATACGTCCACGTTGCGAAAGTTCGAGGTCTTCATCCGAAACGATGACCGGCGTCGAACCAGCAGCAGTGATCAAGGTTTCCGCAAGCACCAGGCCGTGGCCCGGTGCAATCGTGCGCGAGGCAAAGGTGTGGCGCTTCTCGCCATCGATCCACACTTCATAGCCGGTAATGTCGAGGCTCGCCTGATCGCGTGGCATGTAGAACTCGATGAACTGGTTGTTCGGGTTCGTGGCCGGGTAGATCTCGTAGATAATCAGCTTGCCGAGCGCATTGGCATCGAGCGCTCCCATGTCGCAGGTCGCATCGCGAATCACGCCGCGCTGGTCGACGGCGGAAACTCCGGCGATACCGGTGCCGACAGCCGGGCTATCAGGAAGCAAGCGATGGCCACGGGTATTGCCTTCCACGGCAGCAATAGGCGCGAGCTTCGGATCAAGGTTGCGCTTGTCGGTGACGTGATTGAGGAGGACCGCCTGCTGGGGCACGCCACCTTGGATGAACTCGGTGGTGGTGTTGTCGCGGGAAAGGTTGCCGCCATTCGAAACCATATCGGCGCCACCGGCGACCTTCAGATTGCGAGTGGAGGTGTCGGCGAAGATGTTGTTCGTGAGCAGGACCCGCGAATTCGCCACATAGTTGTAAATCGAGCTGCCGCCCTTGTCCGGATTTCCACCGGCAATGGCCGCGTCGAGGTTGCCCGCGAAGGTACAGTGGCTGACTATGGTCTGAACCAGCTGGGTCGGCGTGAGATTCTCCACATAGAGAGCGCCACCCCCATCGCCGGTCGTCGCGGACTGCGAGTTGCCGGAGAAGGTGGTGTTGGTGAAAGAGCAGGCTTGGTTCGTGTAGAGCGAGATCGCACCACCGCCGAGACCCGCCGAAGCATTGAGCGAATTGTTCTCAAAGACGCAGCGCGAGACTTGCAGCGAGCCATCATACACGTCGAGCGCGCCGCCCCATTGGCTGGCAAGGCAGTTCGCGAGCACGCAATCTTCGATCACCAGCGAGCCAGGCAGGGCACCGGGCTGAGGACGGCCGATAAAAGCCGCACCACCCGTATCGCCGAAGCCGCGCGCCAGGCGCAGGCCTTGCATCTGCACGGTGGAGAAGATGCGGAAAATCTGCACGTCACCCGAGTCGGTGGTGGCGTTCGCATTCGAGTCACCGGTAATCGTCAGCTTGTCAGCGCCAGGGCCGCGGAAGGAAAGGTGCTTGGTGAGAACCAGCGGACCCTTCGCCTTGCTCAAGCGAATGGTCGCGGGATAAGTCGGCAGCGCGAAGACGATCACGTCATTGTTCGCCGCATGGGTCACCGCATGACGCAAGGTGCCGGGCACCGTTTCGTCATCGAGCAGACTGGTGATGAGGAAGCTGCGCGCGTCGCTCTTGAGCAGGATGGGCAGCGTGCGCGAGGTGAAGTTTAGCGCCGAGTCCGTCGCCGTGATCGTGAAATCCGTGCGGCCCGGTTGGTTTGGCGGGAAGATGTAGCTCGGATTTATCTCGTAGTTCATCGCCCGCAGTGCGGTCTGCGCCGCCGACGCGAGGCCGGTGAAGCGATAGCTTCGGGAACCCGCCGGGGTTTCAACGAAGCCCCCGAGGTTGCTGAGCGAGCCCTTCGCCACGGTATCGAGCTGCACGGTCACCTCGACTTGGCCGCTATCGGCAACACCCAACTGGGCAAAAGGCTTGGGACCGGTGGACGGATCTATCAGCGCCGGACTGGAGGACACCGGGAAGACCGGGCTGCTATTGTAGGTGAGGCGTGGCGCACCATCCACTGCGGTCACCTCAACCTGGGTCTGATTGTTGACGACGGAAACCGTGCCGTCATTCAAGGTGATGCTAATGGTGACGGTTTCGCTGGTGTTCACCGGGACGCGTCCGCCCGCCGGTTCGAACCGGACCTGGCGGAGTTTCGTGGTGATCTCGGAGACGGTGCCGGTGATGACGTTCGGAGTCGTGAAGGTGATGCCGCTGAAGCTGCCCTGCGCCGGGTCACCCAGTGACAACGTGACCGTAAGAGTCTGTCCCGGATCTCCATCGATGATCGAGATGGACGAGAATGGATAGATCGCAGGAGCGGAGGGATCGTCCGTCGTGCGGATCAGGGATGTGGTCACGCCGGTGAGTTCCGGCGGATCATTCACAAACGTGATCGGCTGGGAGACCGTGCGCGTCACCGCGGTGCCGGTGGAGGCATCCGGATGCACATCGGTCACGGCGAAGTTGATGGACGCCGTGACATTGGCGTTCTGCTGGTTCGGAGTGAAGACCAGCGCTTGGATGGCAGCGGAGATCTGCGCCGCAGTTCCAGTGACCGTGGAGGTCGACAGCGTGCCACGCACCGGCGCGTCCTGGGTGATGGCGACCGAAAAAGTTTCGCCTTGGTCGGGATCGGTCAATGTGAGGCGGAAGGGCGAAACCGGCGCAGCGTCGCTGATCGACGGCATCACGGTAGTGGCAAGCGGGATCGGTGCGTCGTTGACCGAACGGACGTAAAGGGCGGTATTCGGTGTCGAAGCCGTGCGGGAAGTGCTGTCGCGAACGGTCACACCGACATTAAAGTTGTACAGGCCGACCGGATGCTCGTTGGCAAGCGGCTTGAAGGTCGCCGCGAGGAGCGCGGTGGCGGCACTGGCCGGAGACTGGGCAGGAAGCGTGTAGGTCCTGTTGCCGCCGGAGGTCGCCATGGTGGCGCCGGGTAGCGTGAAAGTGCCGTAAACGTCCGCAGCGGTCGGGATGGTCACCACCACGACTTGATTGTCGGTGCTTGGCTTGCCGTGATCGGGATCAGTGATCGTAGCCGCCGAGAACACGCTCTGCGCGACTCCCTCTTCCCCGCCGGGAGTGGCGGGTGAATCGACCAAGGGTGCGGCCGAGGTGCCATTGAAAGTCGCCGAGATTGTCGGCGCATCCTCGACCGCGGTAACCGTGATCGTGTAGGTCTGGATGTTCGACTGGTTTGCCCCACCGTTTGCGACCCCACCCGTGTCGTGAATGCGCACGCTCAAGGTCGAGGTACCGTTCTCGTTCAGAGCGGGCGTGAAGGTCAGTGTGCCACTGTTCGTCAATGCGGGAGCCACGGAAAAGAGGCTCGGGTTCGTCGAAGTGACGGTGAAGCTCGTTGTCTGTGGCTCCGTGACTTCATCCGATGGCCCCGGACTGATGTTCGTCGCCCAGCCGGTTTGCGAGAAAGCGCCGGAGTCTTCCGCTACCGTGACATTCGACGCGGAGAAGGACGGCGCGTCGTTGACCGCAGCCACATTGATGCGGACGACGATGGGAGTTGCGGACTCTTCTCCGTTCGCGACCGCACGCACGCTGAAAGCGGGAATTTCGCCATTGGCGTCGTCGTCTGGCGTCCAAGTCCAGGTCTCGCCCGCGTCAAGCGACTGGCTGGTAGTCACGTTCGTCCCGTTGCTCCTTTTCAAGGTGCCCGAGCTCAGCGACACGAAACGGAATTCGATCGTGTCACCGTCCGGATCCGCTTCATCCGCTGCAGCAGCTAGCTTGGCGTAGGTGACGGCAGTAGGGGTGTCCTCCTTCTCTCCATCGATGGGAGTGATAGCCGTCAGGGTCGGCACCCCAGCGGAAGCGACACCGGTCAATGCGAGGCACGCGAGAAGAGAAAGCAGGCGGGAAGGGAGGTCCATGGGAGCGAAAGGCGGATGGGAGAGGGAGAAAAAGGAGATCAGGGAGGCGAAAGTTCGGGAGCGGCAGGTGCGGGCGCGGGAGTGGCGGGAAGGGTCACCTTGGCCGCGGCTTCGGCATTGATGGATGCCTTGGAAGATTGCATCGCGTCGGCGAGGAATTGCTCTTCGAGCGCGCGGCGCTTATCGCGCAGGAGTTGCTGGCGGAGATTGTCGCCGACTTCCTCGAGGGCACGCGGCCCACCGGCACGCACGTCGGTTTTCATGATGACGTAGAAGCCGTCGGGGGCTTCGAGGACGGCGCTCCGCTTGCCCTTTTCCAAGGCTCGGCCGGCTTCAAGAACGTTGGCGGGTAGCCGTGTCTCCTTGGCATCGCTCTCGATCCAGCCGAGATCGCCACCGCGATAGCGCGTGACTTGATCCTCGGAATGCTGGGCCGCCACTTGGCCGAATCCTCCGGCCGCTGGTCCCCTGCCCCCGGGCGCGGGGCTGGCATCAGCCAGGGCGATGGCGTCCTCAAGTGCCTTCTTCGCCTCTGCCTTGCGGGCGTCGGAAGCTTTCGCATCAGCAGCCTGGAAAAGGATGGCGAAGCGATCGAGACCCTTGCGCGCAAACTCCGCGCTCCTCGAATCAAAGGCTGCCTTGAGCTCGTCATCGCTCACCTTCACCTTCTCGAGTTCGGCATCGAGCTGCTTCTCGCGAAGCCGCGCGATGATGATGCTCTGGATGCGGCGCTGCGTTTCGGGATCGTCGGCAATCCCGGACTGCTTCGCCTTCTCGACCAGCGCGAGGCGATTGGCCATCTCCGTCAGCAGCTCCGGCGCGGCGGGTAACGTCTGATGATTGGCCTTCCGCCACTCGGCCTCTTGGATGAGGTCCTTTTCGGTGATGACTTGCCCCCCCACTGTAGCGAGCGCATCCTTGGTATTGGCCGGGGCTCCCGTTGTCGCCGGTTTCTCGCACTGACTGACAAGGCAGGCAGTGGCACAGAGAGCGAGGGTGCGGGGCAGGAATCGGAGCAGCATGGACAAGCGAGACAGGGATCAGTCGTTAGTTTCGAGCAGCAGATTGACGCGCATCGAGGCGATCTTGTCGGCGGACATCGGTGTCTTGGAGCGGAAGACCGCGGCACCGGGATCATTCGGTGCCACCTGCGAGGTGATGTCCTCGACCGCGTTGGGACCGCTCTGCCAATCGGTGAGGTTACAGCTGTACTGCACCTGGTAGTTCATATCGCTGACGCCCGGCTTCTTGCGGAAGCGCAGCGTGAGGTAGCCGTTCTCGACAGTGGCCTTCGGCATGCGGGCGAACATCGAATTATCGCTCGGCTGGGTGCCTTGGCTGAAGCCGTAGCGAAGCAGCTCCTCATCCGAGGGATTCACACCACGGGAGGCCAACCAGTCCTCGTAGGTCTGGCGCTGTGGCACCAGTGTCAGGTCGGCGGACGGAACCATACTCGCGAAAGCGGTATCGGACTTTACCGTCATGCGGATCGTCTTCGCTTCGGCGCCCGAGAAATTGACGACTTGCTTCGGCACGAACTCGACGACCTTCGCCGTTTGTCCCGAGGTGAAGGTGACGTATGGCGCGACCGTATTGTAGTCGGTGCCGCTCTTGGCCGTGCCCGAGAGCGTGAACTGAACAAAGACTTCCGGCGAAAGCAGGCCACCGCGGCGAATGATCACAGAAGCAGGCGCGCTTCCGGAAACACCGGCAATCTCCTCGATCACTTCGAGCGAGATCTGCGGCTTCAAGTCCTCGATCACGATCTGCGCGGCCGCCGCACTGCCGGTCAAATAGTCGGCCGAGTCAGCGATCTGGAGGTAAACGGTTTCGTTGAGTTCCGCTGCGGTGTCCGCATATGGCAGGATTGAAATCACCGCACCCGCTTGACCGATCGGAATCGTGATCGACGAGGCAACGCTCTGGTAATCGACGCCATTGGTCGCATTGCCGCTGATCGATAAATTCACAGTGAGCGGCAGATCAAAGTCGCCCTCACGGGTGATCGTGAACTGACCGGCCACCGGACCGTTCTCGCTGGCCTGCGCCGTGGTCGCGGCGATGCTTACACGCGGAGGCAAGCCGATCGCTCCGGTTTCCAGATTGCCGGCGTAGTAGAGATTCAGCACGTCGGACGGCTGCAACGTCGAGTTCTGCAAGCGGATCACGCGGTCGGTGAAACCCGACTTCGTTCCAGCCGCACAGACTTCCAGCATCGCATCCGCACCGCTGCGGCGAATGCGGACGTAGTCGGTGAGACTCCGCGAAAGACCATCGAGCACGCCGGACAGATCGATCAGGTCTCCCTGCGATGGCGTGAAATCAGTGATCGTGTCCGTGGACGGCGAAGGTCCGGTGAAGAGGAACGAGTCCGCGCTGGCGCCGCCTGTCATCGTGTTCGCGCCATCGCTGCCATGGAAGAAGTCCGCCGCCTCGCCACCGGCGAAGGTGTCATCCGCGGGTCCACCGAGGAAAATGTGCGGCGTTTCCGCGCCGTAGTTCGTCACGTGCGTCTGATAGGCAACGGTCGAAAGGCCGGCCGTCGGTGCCGACAAGCGGTGCTGGCCAGCGGTCGCACTGAGATCGGCCACGAGGTGACCGTGGTTCACGGCCAAGCGGCGCGCTTCAAGTCGCACGCTTTCCTCAGCGGTGGCCGCGACGAGATTGTCCGCGGGATCGAAGAGCAAGACCTGCACCGAACCCCGCGACTCCGGATTGGCGGCGACTTCATCACGCACGCCAACTTCGAACGAGCCCGGCGTTTCACCCTCCGTGTGCTCGAAGACAAGGCGACCGGCGGAGACGTCTGCTTGGGTGAAAGTCGCACCCGCGGCCAGCTCGACCGACGTCGTGGCTGGCAAGAGCTCCGCATTCCGCAGTACCAACCGGCCACCGGTCGGGGCGGCGTAGAGCGTGTAGGTGAGTTGCGCCGGGGTGCTATTGCTGTCCGCCGTTTCCAACAGCACCAGCGACTCCGACTTCGAGTAGGCGATCACCTCGTGGGTCAGCAGCAGCGGGTGCGTGCTGTTATGATTCGGATAGCTGCCGGCAAGGTACTCTGCGAGGTTGTTGCGGCCGTTGCCATTCGCGTCGGCGAGCGCGTCGCTAGCGTCCTGCTTGTCGAGGCCGTATTTGTCCTCCCACCAGTCCGGGATGCCATCGCCGTCCTCATCGGGAGATGCGGCATTGATTTCCAAGTCCACCCGCAGCGCTGAAGCGCGCAGCACTTGGTCGAGGTCGAAGACGGAGGTCGATGGCGAAAGAATGCTCGCCGGCGCACCATTGAACGAAATCGAAGCGTGCGATGCCGTCGTCGTGGTGGTGCCGAGCGGCAGCACCAGTGGCGAGGCCTGCTGGCCCAGCATCATCGCCTGATGCGGGATGCGGACGAGATACGAGTAGCGGCCGTTATCAAGCGCATCGACCTCACCGGAGAGCACCACCACCGAGCCATCCGGCTTCTGAATGGTCCAGTGCAGCGTGCCCTCGGTGACGAGTTGCTCGAGGTTCGGGTTCTTGCGGTTGAGGATGCGACCGTAGACGAGCGTCTCCGGCTCGCTGATGAAGGCGTGCGCGGCAGTCGATCCGAGCGCCAGCAGCGACAGCCAGGTCGCGGCGGTGCGCGCCGGACGGGAGGAGCAGTTCCTGGGAATCATGGAAAATCGGGGTGGGAGTTAGGTTCGGTCGATGTTCCGTTTCAGCCGCCGCTCTGGCCGTAGGTGTCGAAGATCAGCTTGATGTCGGAGACCTGATCGACGAAGCGATCGAGGCCGGTGTTCGGGTCCGCATTGAGCGTCGCGCCGGGGATGATGAGCAGCCACTGGGTGTTCCAGATCGAGCGGCCCAGGAGGCGCATGTCACTGGTCGGCGAGCCATTGCTATCCGGATAGGCGCGGAAGTCGGAGAACCGGCGGGTGTCGCCGAGACGGCCATTCACGCCATCGAGCAGCGGAATGTAGCCGCTCTTGCTGATCTGCGAGCTGGTCGCCGGGAAGGGCACCGGAATCGCTTGCTCGACCACATGCCACGAGCGTCGCTCATTCGGATCATCCGTTCGTGAAACGCGCATGATGTCCATACCCGCCGGGACGAAGTAGACCCGCGGTGCAGCGGCCAAATCGTTGGACACGCTGTCGGTGCGGTATCCATCGAAGATCACACCGACGCTGCCGATCTTGGTCGCGTAGTTGCTGGTGCTATAGGCGTGATCACCACCGCTGAGCGGCTTGCCGAAGAAGTTCTTGCCCGTGCTGATGTCCGACGAGAAGCGGAGCACGATGCCCGGCTGCGGGACCGGCTTGCCAGTGGCATCCACCGCGGAGGCAAACGGACGGCAGTGCTGGCGGAACTCCGGCACCTGCCACAAGTCGGGCACGCGGGCCTTCTGAAGCTCCTGCTTCCACACCGTGTCGGAATCCTCACCGGGTGCCGGGAACTCATTCGCCGGGCTGCCCGGCTGGGTTTCGCCACCATCGAGGATGCGCTTGGACTCGCGGCGGATCGAGATGTCACCGGTCTCACGCTGGATGTTATTCAGGCCAAGAACGCTCCGCTGCGAGTCATGGTTCGCCTTGAGCTGGGTCAGTACCTGCGACAGTGCGCCGATGCTGCGGGCCTTGATGATTTCGCCATAGGCATCCACGGGCGAAGCCGGATCGGTGAGTGAGAAGTTCGTCTCGTAGTCGTAAGCCGAAGCCGCGAGGAAGGCGTAGCGCGAAGCGAGGTCGAAGGAGCTGCGGTAGGTCTGCAACGCGTGATTGCGAGCCACCCGGAAGGTCATGTCCTGGTAGCGATTGCGCTGGGTCTGGGCCGCGACGCGCTTGTTGAAGGCAGCACGCTCGTCGATCAGGCGAGCACCTTCATCGAGCAGGCTTCGATACTGGTCGGACAGGGCACGCAGTGCTTGGATCTCCTTGAAGATCGCGACGCGCATGATGCCTTCGTCACCGACTGCGTCCTCGGCTTCCTTCAGCCACTCCCGAATCTCTTGCGTCCGCTCTGCATCGGCTTGAGTGAGCGCTAGCTCGTTCTCGGCGACATCGAGCGAGATTTCGGCGATCAGCTTGCCGATGGTCAGCGCGCTGTCTGCGGTGAACAGGCCGGCACGGGTCCCGGTGGCGGTGAATTCGATACCGGAGCGAGCGAGTGAAAGCGCGTCACCCGGTGAGATCGCCAGACCCCCGGTCGGCAGGTTGACAGGCACGCCTTCCACGATCGCTTCCTTCAGCTCCCATGTGAGCTGCTCGGCGGCGTCGATGACCTGCTTGGCAGTCTCGATCACCTTGATCGTGTTGTTCACCGAGTACTTCACGCGGGTGAAGATCTCATTGCGGCCTTGGTTGGCACCGCTGGTGGTGAGGCGCGAGTTGACCATGCGCAGCACACTGACCGCTTCACCGGTGACACCGTCATAGGCAGCAATCGCTTCGGCGATGGCGGCTTCCTGCTGGATCATCTGATTCACCAGATCCTGAAGCTGACCCGTCGAAGGACGGCTACCCCATGAGGGCGGAGCTTGGAAGGTGTAGCCCGCCGCGGTCACCGGCATGATGTTCGCGAAGTTGGTGAGGTCCACCTTCGGATTGGTCAGGTCGGTGTAGTTCACCGCGAAGGCACCGCTGGTCGTGTCGGAGGCGTAGCTGAGTTCGTTCGACGCGCTCGCGAAGGTCGGTGCGAAGATGCTGCGCAGGCCGACGCTCACATCCTTCAGCGCGGTTTCCTTGTTCAGGACGGTGCTGCCGCTGCCGTCCGGCTTGGAAGCGAGGAAGGCATTGTAGAGATCGCCGCCATTGAGAGCGCCACTGTCATTGAAGGTCGCAAAGCTCGCGGCCGGACCGGGCACGGTGTCCTTGTTGATCTGGCGCACCGGCACATACATGTAGAGCGCAAGGTCGGGACCATTATAACCGGCAGGGTAGAGCTTGCCCGGTCCGACAGTGCCTTCATACGGCTTGCCGAAGATCGAGATGAGCTGATTGCGGTAGGCGAGGTCTTCTTGGAAGGTCGAATTGCGGAAGTCCGCTTCGCTGTTGCCGATCTGGCGCAGCATGTTGCTGGCGGAGTTGGCATTGTCCCAAATCGCGGTGGCATTATCGATCATGCCGGCCGCGCGTTCTTCGATCTGGTCGAAGTGCGACGAACCTGCGCCATCGAGAAGAGCCGGATCGAGGTCGAAGACCTGTGCGCCATTGGCGAGACCGAGCGGGTTGTAGCCATTGTCCGCCTGATCCATCGTGCGCTGGATCGAGTTGAGGTTGGCCGAGATGACCGGGATGTCGGCATTGGACTGGCGGTCCACCTTGCGGATGCCTTCCAGCGTCGTATTCGGGTGCTGCGATGGCAGCAGCGCGTTCGCGGTGACCCAGTCGAAGTAGGCGCCTTGGCCCGCACGGCGTGACCATTCGTCCACGCCCCAGGCGCGGTCGGCATTGCTATCGGTGTAGCCCTGCCACTGTGCCTTCGGATCAGCGACGTAGCGGTCGCGATAGGTCATGTTCACGATCTCCGCGGCGGCCTTGGCCTTCGCGGCCGCAGTGGCGGCGAACTTCCGCTCATCGAGGAAGTCCACACTGATCACGATGTCCTGCAGGTTGTAGGACTCCGATCGGGAAACCCAATTGAAGGCCTGATGACGCAGCAGCTCATAGGTGGAGCGCAGCGCCGTGAGGTAGTGGCCCCACGAGTCGCCGTGACCCTGCGGGAACATCAGCATCGCATCATCCTCGTCAATGAAGCCGTCGGTGTTGATGTCGCTGACGTTGTAGCTCGTCGCGTAGGCCGCTTCGCCTTCGCCCTTGGTGAAGTTCCAGAACAGGCGGTTGTAAACCGGCCGCGCGAAGTAGTCGTCCACGCCACGAAGCAGCGCGAGCTCTTCCTCGATCGGCGAGGACATCTGGTTCTGGAAGGTGAAGACCGATGTCGCGAGGCTGCCGTAGTCGGCGCTGTCGCTGCCGTGACCGATCGTCGGGTCTTCCGCATCCACATAGGCCTCGTTGCCGAGCAGCGTGTAGAAGTCGGAGACGCGGGTGGCGGCGAGCTGCAGCGCGTTGGAGATCGCAGGCGTCGAGACCGGCGTGGAGAGATCGATGGTCAGGTTCCGGCCGCGGTTGAGGACGGTCTGATAGAGCTCGATGAGGCCTACATTCTCGATGACGTTCTTCGCCGGGTTGAGTGCAACAGGTCCTTCGTAACGGGCACCGAACTGCGCGAGCATTGAAACAAGCGTTGAGGGGGCGTCGCCTTCGAAGTCGCGGATGCGGGCTTCGTAGGGGTTCACCGCATCGAGCACGCGCTTGATCCAGCCCTGGGCAAGCTGCGCGCGGTAGTCCGGGAAGCCATCGAGATCAGCATCGACGAAGGGCTGCGAGTTGCCCGCGCCGGCCCACATGAAATTCACGCCTTGGCGGCCGTTCGGCTGGGTCAATTTCCAGTTGGTGCCGCTGACGTTGTCGTTCTTGTGGCGATAGCGGGCGAACCAGAAGGTATCGGCAAGCAACGCTTCCGGTGCGTTCGGATTTCCCTTCAGGGTAATCTGATAGCGCGACTTGCCAGCTTGGCCGGTCGGATCGGGGAAGAGCTTCCACGGATTCGTCTGACCCGACGGGATCAAGTCCGGCGGCGGGACATTGAGGCTGCCGTCGTCGGGGCGATACCACCACTCGAAGACGAGATCGTCGGCATTCGCGCCGAAGTCACCGGTCGAGCGAAGGTTGATGTTCTCGTCGAAGACGTTGTCGGAAAGGACCGTCTGGACGGAGCCGCGGTAGCGCTGCTTGCGGTCGACCTTGATGATGTGCGGCGTGATCGGCGATCCGCCGAGCGTCGCGTCGTTGTTCTCCACCACCGTCACCCAGCTTTCATCCGGGAATGCGGTGCCATCGGCCAAGGTGCCGAACGGGTTGAGGAAGTCTCCATTCGGAACAAGCGCGAGGCCGGGGCCGTAGGCGCGCATTGGCGATGGGGAGACCGGGCTCGCGTAGAGCACATTGCCCAGCTGGTCCTTGAGGATCTTGCCATCGGGACCGTACTCCGGGGTCTTCATCAGGCCCGTAAGGTAGTCGCCTCCGGTGCCGGGAACGCCTTCGGGGTTGCGAGTGGTGTTGTAGAGATCGGTGACCGCATTCACCCATGCCGTGCGGGCGGCGGATCCGACATCAACCAGCGCAAGGATCGAATCGCGTTCCGAAGCGGTGAGAATGTTCGGCTCCAGCGAGTACACCGCCGGCGGCGAGGCCGTCAGCGTGGCATCGCCGATCGCCTTGTCATTGAGCAGACCACTGAACTCAAGCACGCCGGGCACCTGGCTCGTCACGCCACCCACGGTGACTGGACGGGTCGCGAGCGGGTCGTAGCGCAAGCGCTTCTGCAGCGAGGCAGGCAGTTCGTTGAAGACATACTTGCCCTGCTTCACCGTCGTGCGGCCGCTGGCGGGCTGGAGTTCAGACGGGAAATTGCCCACCGAAAGAGGAGCGGTCCGCTTGTCGAGCGCCTGCACCACGCGTGCGGTCCAGCGGCTCTTCAATTGATCGGGCAACGCATCCGAATTCAGCGAGTCGAACACGACCTCCGCCGAGGCAAATGCGGTCAGCTGAGGCAGGCCCGGCGTTTGCACGGTGGTCGAGACGCCGTTGTTTACCAGCACCTTGGTCGGGTTGTCGGAGCGGTATTCGCCGCCGGAGAAGGTCAGCGTTTCACCCGCCTTCAGGACCGCCGGGTTGTCCGGCCACTCGGACTTGTAGATGACCTTCGAGGGAAGGTGCTGCTGGAGATTGCTCGCGACCGCGCTGGTCTTCACCGACGACGGCAGGAATGCCACGGAATCGCCGACCCCTGGCACTTTTGCACTACGGGAGGCATCGTAGGTCGCCGTGTAGGTCGCGCCGCTCTTGGTCACCTTGACCGGCGGCACCTGGACCGTCGGCGGCCACCAGAAGTCCGGAGCCAGCGGGTAGTAGAAGGAAACATTGAACCAGGCCTTGTCGCCACCGGAGATCGACCAATACGAGCCCCGCCAGTCTTCCCAGTAGGCTTCCTGGGTGAAGAAGTTGTTGCCGAAGGTCTCCGGTGCTGGGCTCGCGCCGATCGCGACGCCGAGCGGATAGAATGGAATCACCGGCTCGCCTGCCTTCATCGAGACGAAAGGCTGGCTCTTCAGGTTCGTCGTGCTGGCCGTGAAGTTGTTGGCGAAGCGATAGGCCGGATTATCGCCGTTGGCGCTCTCCTTCTTGATCGAATAGACCTTCATCTTCACCTCGTCCGCCGCCACGTCGAAGAACTGGGCGAGCACGTAAGGATGCGAGGTGTAGCGGGCGGCGCCACTGGTGATCGTATTGTTCGAGTAGTTCAGGTCGCCGGCGCGCAACGCGTAGATTGCGGGCGGACGCGGAGAAACATCGAGGTAACGCAACGATGGCGCAACCAAGGCGTGCTCTTCGTTCGGGTTGTAGCCGGGCGCATTGAAGTCCGGCTGGTTGTAAATCTGCACCGCCTGAATGCGGGAAGGATTGTAGGTCGTCGCGACGGGCGTGGTTCCAATCCCTGGTGCGACGACTTGATCCTGGCCGGCAGCGCTCTTGCCATCACTGCCGAGCTGGCTGGCGATGACGATCTGCGGCAGCCCGCTCGCCGACGGCCACACCGGCTTGTAGATGCGGGAAATGTACGGCCACAGCAGCGTGTCGTTTCTACGAGGATCATCGTACCAAACGACGATCGGCAGCTCGCGGTCCGGCACGCCGGGATGCTCGTTCACCGTGATGACCGGGCCGGGCAGCGCCGACTTGTTCAGCACCTTGAGCGAAGAAGTGTCGGCGCGCAGCAGCTCCATGTCATAGACGTCCTTGGCGGCGAGGCCGTCCATCTTGGCGCCGTTGTAGATGAAAGGATTGTAGCGTGCCTTCCCGTTCAGGTCCAAGACGTAGCCGGTGCCGAGGTTTGCAAGGTCCGCCGAGGGATCGAGGATCTTCTCGCCGACAGTCACCTGTGTCGGCACAGCCGGCAGGTTGGTGTCCCACGCGCGGGTATCGACCACGCGCACTTGGAGGAACTCACGCGGCTGGCCACGGCCACCGCTCTGGATCTGCGAGAACAGCAGCACCGAAAGACCCGGGCGCTCGGTCGTGAACTTCTTGTTGGAATCCACGGACGCGCCTGCAGTCGTGTACTTGATCGACTTGAAGCTGAAGCTGTCGGTGGAATCCGGGTCGAGCGCGACCGCCGGGGCTCCCTGGATGTGCGGGTAGTGGCCGCGGATCTGGCGCTGCCCATCGAACGGCAGCGTGGCAATCACTCGAACTTCGACGGTGTTGGCAGTGGGGCTCGTTCCAGGCCTCCATGGCACCGTGAAGCGGCCCGGGATGGTCGGGAAAAGTCGGGCACTGACAGGATCCCACTCCGCCATCAATTCCGCACCGGGGGCGGCACCACCGGGAGCGATGGCAACGGGGTCCGGCACCGCATTGATGATCTGGTTCGGAGCCTGTGTGAACATCGCCGCATACTGCGGATAGTCTTCAAAGCAGTGCTTGCCGATGGTGACGTTCACCACGATCGCTCCGGCACCGTAGCGCCACATCGTGCGCACCGGGCGCTGGAGGTTCGAGATCTCGTAGCCGAGCGAGGCATTCGGACCATTGCTGGTCCATGTTGCCACCGGGCTGCCATTGACCACGGCCGGGCTGCCGCTGGTCGGCAGGCCGCTCGCCGGATCGATTTCGCCCATGGCGGCGAAGTAGTAGCCATCGCCATTCACCCAACCTGTGGCAGAGAGTCCATTCGCGATCGGCTCCTTCTTCGCGGAGACCACCTTCACGCGCGTGCCTGGATCGAACCACGACACGCCATCCTGCACGGTGCGATCGACGTCGCCGCCGGCCGTGACTTCATAGACCTTGGTCAAGGAAAGGCGGGTCGGATCATCCGCATTGAGACGCACGCCGTACTGGATCTGCCAGACGTAAGTGATGCCGGCTGGTCCATACATCAGGAAGTTCGGCTTCACCTGCTGGCGCGGCTCGACGGTGGTGAAACCGAAGAACTTTGCATAGGTGACGTTGCGCCACAGGCCCTTCGCGATCGGTGCGGTGCTGAAAGGAACGTTCAGCGTGAAGGTGTTCGTAGTGACCGTCGTGACTTGGAAGATGCCATTGTAAACCGCGTCGCCGCTTCCGCTGATCTCGATCCAATCGCCGGCCTTCACCGAGTGGGTCTGAGAGTTCGTGACCTTTGTGAGACCGCTGGCGTTCTCATAATTGGTGACGGTGCCCACGGTCTGGTCGCGGATGTCCACCCGCGAACCTTTCGGTGCCGGAAAACGCGCGTCGTTCTGCGTGCTGCTCACCAGATTGTTCGGCGGGCCATAAGCGCGATAGCCCTTCACCACGTGGCGGATGTCGAGGCCGGGGTGGCTGAAATTGTCGAGCACGTAGCCGTCGACCTGCACGACCGGCTGGCTACCCTTGAGCACCCACTGGCGGCTGGCCGGCGGGCTCGGATTACCCGAGGCATCCGAGGCGAGCGGTCCCGCCCACGGTGTGCCGGCGATGATCTCCTGGCTCTGCGTCTTGCTGAAGTCGTGGCGAATGGTCAGCGCGTAGTAGTGCTGCCACTTCACCTGCACGTCCGTGTCGCGCGTGATCTCGAAGTCGTAGTTCGTCGGGTCCGCGGTCTGCGCGATGTTGTTCACCGACATGCCGATCGCGACGAAGCGCTCTTCGGCCTGGTTCTTCACCGTCTCCGGATCGGTGATGTATTCGGCGTGGATGTTCTTATAAACTTCCGGCTGCGCGATGATCTGGATGCGGTCCCCGTGGGCTACTTCGATGTTGTCGTACTCCGTCTCGTCATCAGCGATGATGATGCCATCGCGCTTCACGACCACGCCGCGCACCGGTACTGCCGGGACGCTGTCATCCTCGACGCTGATGACCTTCAGGTAGCGGGTAGGTCCGCGGAAAACCAGTTCCGCCGGATTGTCATTGAGCGTGCGCGTGGCACTGGCGGCACCGGCGAACACGGTGGCGACGGAGTTCGGCGCGCTGCCGTTGTTGAAGAAGACGTTGTTGAAGTTCTGGACGTCGTTCGAACCGTCGGTGTCGAGATCAACCTTGAAGGTGAAGGTCTCGCCGGGGCCGAAGTTGGCGAGACTGAACGAGACGACGTCGCTGCGCAAGCCGATGCCCGGCTGGGTGCGAGCTGCGGTGCCACCGGGCGGTGGGGTCACACCCTGTTCGTCGCCGTCGAAGTTCTTTGCGGTGTTGCCGATCGTGAAGTCGAAACGGGTGATCTCCAGGTTCGGTGAGTTGTTGGTCACCGAGATCGTTGGCACGTTCGTGTCGCCTTCGATCTTCACGGTGAAGAGAAGATCGGAAACGTCCGCCCGCGCGGAGGACGCGGCGGCGAGGCCTAATAACAGGCCGGCAAACAGCGTGCGGAATTTCGGAAGCGGGATCATGGGAAGGGTAAAAAGCGGGTGGGGAAAAACTCAGCTCAGCGGCCGTTGAGCGTGTCGATCAGGCTGATGCGGTGGAGCTGGAAGGTGCCGGCCACCTTGAGGCCGACGTTCTTCGAGGGGCCAAGCGGCTTGTGCAGGCCGAAGATTTCCTCGGCGTAAGTGCCGGAAATACGATCCACGCCGTAGCCCGTGCGCGAGAGCACCTGGCCATCGACTGGCTGGAAGCTGAGGTTCACCAGACGGCGGATGTCGAAGCCGGTGGTGTGGTCCGGATGACGGCGGTGACGGAAGGGGTTCGTCGGATGGTTCGCCGGCAGCACGATCTCAGTGGCGAGCGAGGCACCGAAGTTGCCGGTCATCGGCAGCTCGGTGAGGAGCGAGCGCGACGCGGCCGCGAACACGGAAGAGAGCGCATTGATCGCTGCTTCGCGGCCCTTGTCCTTCATCGACGCCGACGTGGCGAGCAGGTCGGATTTCTCCTTCCACACAGCGGTGGCCACGGCTTCAGCGGCGGTGGCGACGCTGCCGGAGAAGGTGGTGGAGCGAACGAAGTCGGTGTAGTCGGTCGACGGCACCGTGGTCGGGCGCGAGTAGCGGGCAACCGAGTCCGACAGCGCATCACGGCCAGCCTTCTCAGCCAGCGTGGCGATCTCGGAGGAAAGCGGCGAATCGGACAGCGCGGCCTCGGCGACGATGCTCGAAAGCAACAGCTCCATCGCATCCGGCGCACGCGTGTCGGAATATGAGGTGAGCTTCACATTGAGCGCCTTGGTGCGGGCCTCGGAAACCTTCGCCACCTGATCGAGTGCGGCGCGGATCGCTGCGGTCTTGCGCCACTGGCCACCCGAGCCAGGAGCCCAGGTGCCTTTCACCGTCGGATCCCCGGTTGCGGTGTCCCACGGGATTGGAATCGAGAAGGTATTCGCATCGATGACCGTGACGGTTTGCTCGCCATTGTATTCCGCCTTGCCGGAACCCGAGATCACGATGCGGTCGCCGCTTGTTAGACGATGGTTCGTGAAAAAGATGCGGGTTGGCACCGCGGCCGGCGGTGCGAAGGCGGTGATCTCTTCCGGAATGTCCCACGTTCCCTTGATCGCCGGGTTGCCTCCAAAGGCGACCGGAATGGTGAACGAGTTCGCGTCGATGCGGGTGATCGTCTTGAGGCCGTTGTAAGACGCTTGGCCAGCGCCTTGGATCTCGATGACCTGGCCATTGTCGAGGCCGTGGTTCGCGCTGGTGATCTTCACGCCGGAGACACCGCCAGGAGCGCTTTCGAAATTCGCGATCTCACCGGACTTGGAAGACCACACGCCACGATCCAGCGGATCGGAAGCGAAGGCGACCGGGATCGTGAAGGTGTTCGCGTCCACCACCGTGACGAGATGGATGCCATTGTAGCCGGCAAGCGAACCGCGCACGGTGATCCGCGCGCCATCGCTCAGACCGTGACCCGGCGAGCTCACGCGCAGCGGGGCAATGTTGTTGGAGGCAGCGAAGCCACCGATGCTGCCACCGGCCACGAAGGGCGTCGCGATGCGGAAGCTGTTAGGGTCCAGCGTGACGATCTTGTGCAGGCCGTTGTAGGCCGAGATGGCGGCCCCCTGAACCGCGATCTCATCGGTGGAGACCAAGCCGTGCGCTGCCGAAACGGCAGCCACTGCCGCCCCGGAGTCAGCACTCTGGAAAGCGGTGATCGGCTTGAAAGCGATGCCTTCCGCAGCGCTCGCGGCTTTCTCGGCAGCAGCGGAGATCGCGTCGCCCACCAGCTCGCTGGCAAGGAAGCGGTCGTAGCCTTGATCCGTTTCAGCAAAGGCAGCGGCAGTATTGAGGGCCGCCTGCTCGCGCTGCTGCGGGGTCGCCGACGCCGGCAGAGCCGTGAGCGTGGCTTGGATCGCATTGAGCATCTCGATGCCGCGCGTGTCCTGATAGAACGAACCGTTCTTCAGGCTGTTCGCGGCGGGGAGGATGCTCGAGATCTGCGTGGTTCCATTCGCGATCTCGCGAACCTTCGCCGCATTGAGGCTGGTCTGCAGGAAATTCGAAAACGCCTCGGCCGCATCAGCTTGGCCGATCACGGAGGTCGCCGCACTTTGGGCCGCCGCTTTCACCGAAGCCTTCGTCGCACCCGGCAACGCCGCCGCGATCACCGCTTGCGCGGCAGCTCGCTCGATCACCTGGTTCACGGCGGCCGTCGCCTTCGCATCACCGAAGTCAAAGACCACGCTGGAGATGCGGCTGGCCGCTTGCGCAGGGAAGGAACCATAGAGGCGCTCATCCGTCACCAGCGCCATGTCACTCTCCGTCTTCTGAAGGTCGGCCTTGCGCGCAAGGATAGCCACTTGCTTCAGCAAGCTGGCACGACCCATCGCATCGACATGGACGATCACGCGGAAATTCGCGGCGTCGAAAGTCGACGTTGGCGTGTTCGGATCGGGGGCGCGCGGGACGTTCTGCGCGTCGAGCGGCACGGTTACCTCATTGACCTTGCCGAGTGCCACCTCGCCGACCCACAGGCCGCGGTAGGGGCTGGATTCGGCAGAGGAATTCGCCGTCGCAGCGGTCCATAGGGCACACGCCAGCAACGAGGAGAGAGAAAAGGAGGACTTCATGTCGAAGGAGGAGAGGGAGAGGTCACTGGCCGAGATCGTCGCGACGGCCCGACACCGGCACCCAGGTCTCCGTCCCGAGATCGGTGGTGATTTTCAATAGCGAGCCTTGCAGCGGACGGAGCAATTCGCCGCTGCGGCACTCAAAGGGAATGGCGATCGCGCCCGCGATCTCGAGCGCTGGCAAGGTCTGCTGCCATGCGGCGGCGGGCAGATTCGCTGGCACCGTTTTCACCGGGGCATTCGGATCGCCGTAGGTCTTGATCAGGATCGAAAGCGGCAGCGGCGGGGCATCGCCGGCCACGTGCTCGATGGTCGGCGTCAGCGGATGCGGCGCTTCATTGCGGAGCGTCAGATCGGCCGGACCCGTGCCCAGCGCGAGCTTGCCACCGGTCACCTCCGCGCGGAGCGGACCTTGGTAGTGGGAGGAACCCTTGCAGTAGATCCAGAATGCCTCACCGGAACGCATCGACTCGGCGGTCGGCTGCAGCACTTGCTTCCAGCGGCCATTGACCAAACGGTAGATCGTCTGGTTCTTGTGGGCCTGCGAGCCCGCGAAAAACTGGGCGAAGGTCGGTCCGCCGACTGCCGCCACCGGAAAGCCCGTGAAATTGAACGCGTCCGGCTGCCACGCCACTGGATCACCCGTGACCCGTCCCGTCGCCCGCCATTGGCAGTCGGACTTCGCGTGGACCAGGTAGGCGCGGTTGCCATCGATCGCATCGAGCGACTTGAGGAAAGCCTCGGGTAACTCCGGCGCATACCACACGCCCCAGCCTTGCGCCTTGGTCAGGTCGATGCCGGGATCACTGACAAATTGCTGGTTACCCGGGTTTTTGAAAAGCGTCGCCACCTTGTCCACCGGCAGGCCCGAGAACACGGACGTCGGAGCATCATTGGCGGGGTCAACCTCCAGATAAACGGCGTTCCAGCCTTTGCGCAGCGCGATTTCCTGAGTCCTTTGGTGACCGGGAAACTCGTCCTGAGCGTGTAGGGAAACGCTCCCCGCGACGAGAATCGACGGCAGGACGAAGAGACGGGCGTACGCCCGAAGAACTCGGATCATGGAGGAGGAGAGGGTGGAGAGGTGGCGCCGGCGTGGAGAATTGGGTGCCGCCGAGCGCTACCCGGCGTGCTACCGGAATTTTACGGATATTCAAGAATTCTTAACCATATGGCTGATTTTCCCCCTTCCCGTCCGATTTCGCTCTTGAGAATGGGCAAATCGCTCTGCGCCAACGGCTGATTTCTAGCGAGATGAAGCTCGTAAGCTCTGCCACTTGGCGCTTCTCAGCGGGAACTCGCCTCCGTTAGGCTGAGCCATGCGCAATCTTTTCGGCACCTTGGCTCTCGCCGCCCTCCTCACTGGCTGCGGCGGCACCGGCATCCCCGCGGACGGAAACATCCAGTCCGAAGATCCAGCCGAAGGCGGGATCTCCGAAGTGCCGAACCCCACGCCGGCCATGGCCGCGAAAAGCAAGACCTCGCTCGAAAAGCTCCAGCACGGACACTCGACCTACATGCTGAAATGCGGCGAGTGCCACAACTACATGATCCCCAAGGATATTGATGTGGATGAGTGGGAAGACGCGATGCCCAAGATGATCCGCCACGCGGGTCTCGCGCCGGAGGATGAGAAGGCGGTGCTTTCCTATGTGCTCGCGGTAAAAGCCCAGTAAACCTGAAGAGCCCGCTTACGGTGGCATGTAGTCCCGGCAGCCGGACACGAAGGAAGTGAGAAGTCCCTCGTGTTCCGGCCCGACCGAAGCCGGGATTTCACTCCTGCGGATGCTCCTTGAGCAGCTCTTCCGGCGTGTAGAAGGAGCGCTCTCCCGCCACTTTCCGGACCTTGGCCACGGTGTCGGGAGAAACCGGCGCGGCTTTGTTGCCGAAGCTGTTGCGGACGAAGGTGAGAACGTCGGCGAGCTCCTGATCATTGAGCAATCCGCCGAACGGAGTCATCGGCACTTGGCCGGGATACTTCACGCCCTTGAGTTCCAGCGGCCCCATCAAGCCGTGAAGCGTCACCTTGATCAGCCGCTCCTCGCTACCGGTCACCCAGAAGCTACCCGCGAGCGGCGGGAAACCGGCGGACGGCAGACCATTGCCGTCCACTTGGTGACAGGTCATGCAGAACCCTTCGCGGCTGTAGATGGCGTGGCCGGCCAGGTAGCGCTTTTGGTCCGCGACCGTCAGATGCTTCGGTGCGACCGGGGCCGGATTCGCGTCGATCTTTTCCTCCGCGCGACCCGCCAGGCGATCGGCTGCGATTTTCGCCGGCTTCTCGAGCCATGAGTCGAGCGGTTGCTTCGAAGCCTGCTCCACCACCGTCTTCGCGGCACCGTTGTCGAGCCACGAAGCGGCGACGATCGACTCCAGCCGCACCCGCCCTTCGGCATCGTTGGCAGCCTTGGTCAACAGCGCGGCAGCATCCGGCACGCTGGGGAAATTGTAGCGTAGCACTCGCACCGCCGCGGCGCGGACATGGAAGTCCGGTGAACCCAGTAGCTCGCCGAGCAACTTCGCATCCACCTTGTTCAGCGCCCAAGTCGTCCACAGTGCCTCAAGCCGGTGGTGCTCGTAGCGCGGATCCTTCGAATCAAGATTGGCCACCCACTGCTGGAGTGCAGGCAAGACCTCACCGACCGGATGATTGCGGATCTCGCGGCGGGTCCGGTAGCGGGTCCGGTATTCGGGCAGCTTGAGATTCTCAAAGAGTGTTGCGAGGGGCGCACCGGCGATCTTCGCCGGCTTCACCAACGGGCGCGACGGATAGGTGATGCGATAGATGCGGCCGTGCTCATGATCGCGATGCGGGTCGCGCGCATTGTGCTGCATGTGGCCGATGAGCATGTTCTGCCAGTCGATGACGTAGAGCGAACCATCCGGCGCGAACTCGAGGTCGGCGGGGCGGAAGTTGCCGTCGGACGATTTCAGCAGGTCCTGGCGGAAGCTCGTCTTGTAGCCCGTCCCATCGTCGCCGATCTGGTGCTGCTTGATCCCGAGAAAGCCGATGTTGTTGCAGAGCAGCATGTCGCCTTGCACTTCATCGGGGAAATGGCGGGACGAGACGAACTCCAATCCGGAGGTCGGACGGACCTCGTTCCCCTTCGGCGCAAGGTTCTGCGAGCTCGGGTTCTTGACTCCGTAGGGTGTTTTCATCGAACCCGGCAGCATCCACTCGATGCCCGGCCCGGAGGTGTGGAGGAAGAAGTCCTGGCCCCAGTCATCGAAGGCAATGCCCCACGGATTCGGAATCGGAAGCTGTGCGGTCCGCTCAAGCTGAGTGCGCTGTGGGCTGAAGCGAAAGAAGCCGCCATCGACGCCCCTCACCGGACCGTAAGGCGTCTCGACATTCGAGTGGAGGAACACGCCCTCCCCCATCACGAAGGACCCGGACGGATCCGCGCAGAAAGCGCTCACCGCGTGGTGCGTGTCGTGGGTGCAGAAGCCGGTGAGCACCACCTCGTGCGAGTCCGCCTTGTCGTCGCCATCGGTGTCCTTGAACAGCATCAGGTGCGGCTCCTGCGCGACGTAAACGCCCTCCGGTGCGAACTCAATGCCGATGGGCAAGTGCAGCTTGTCGGCGAACACGGTCTCCTTGTCGGCGCGGCCGTCGTTGTTGGTGTCCTCGTAAATGAGAATCTTGTCATTCGGCCGCTCATCGCCCGGACGATAGTGCGGGTAGCTGGGCATCGTCGCCACCCACAGCCGGCCCTTGTTGTCGAAGGACATTTGCATCGGCTTGGCCAGATTCGGGAACTCCTTCTCCGACGCGAACAGCTCGACCTTGTAGCCTTCCGGCACAGTCAGTTCCTTCACCGCCTGGCGGCCGTCCTTGTAGTCGAGATCGCCGTTCTTCTCGCTCGGCTTGTAGTTGGTCTTCACCTTGGGCAGGTCCGGCGTCGTGCGGTCGGCGGACTTGAGGTCGAAGCTCTTGCCATTGGTGATCGCCCACAGCGCGCGATCCCGCATCTCGGTCAGGGCCCGCATCTTCGCGGTCTCGTAGGGATAGTTTTCCGGGCCGAAGGGATTGTAGCGGCGGCCATCGACGTGGACGCCATTCAGCATCCGGTAGTCATTGAACCAGAACCAATCCTTGTCGCGGACCGCTTCGACGATCTTCGCCGGCTTGCCGGTGGCCTTGCGCGGCGATTTGCCAAAGACCTGATCCACCAAGGCCGGGCCGAGCAGCTTGTAGCCATCGTCATTCGGCAGGAAGCCGTTCCGCGTGAACGGCTGGTCGCGCGTCGGGTAGAGCTGCGAAGTCTCTTCGAAGAGATCGACGAATTCGATCTTCCGCGCCGCGGCGATCTCGGCCATCGCCTTGGTATAGAGCGCGAGGTTCTCGTTCTCCTTCTTGCCGTCCGGCAGGTCGCGCTTCGCTGAGAGGTTCTCGAAAGCGATCGGCGAAATCAGCACCAGCCGCGGTGCCGAGGCGCCGTTGTATTTCTGCGAGAGCGTGTGGGTGATGAAGGCATCCAGCTCGCCCTTGAAGTTTTCCAAGCCGGCGGGGCCGTCGAAGGATTCGTTGTAGCCGAAGAAGGCCAGGATCGTATCCGCCTTCACCGTGGTCAGCCACTGGTCCGGCGTCGGGTGATTGCCTTCGCCGGCGTGGATCTGATGCTGCGGATGAAACTTTTCCGCGCCGGGGAATGCCCACTGCGACTTCCGCGAGGGATGCGGGCGGAAGCCCGGCGTGTCGCCGACGCGGCACAAGTTCCGCACCACGAGCTGCTTCTCGGGAAAGCGCATCTGCAAATCGGCCTCGAAATAGGGATGGTCGAGGAAGCGCTCACCGAGGCCGTTTCCGAGCAGGATAATGTGTTCGCCGTTCTTCGGGGCGGTCGCCGCCACTGCGGGCTGCACTAGCGCGGCGGTCAGGGCGAAAAGGAGCGCGTTCTTCATGGGATGAGGATTCTTGTGAATGCCGGATACCATCACGACCGCGGATTTTTGTCACCTCACTCAGTTGGGGATCGCATAAAATGGCTAAAGTTGTTCCCGTGATCACTGACCCTTCCGAATCAAACATGTTTATTCTTGTCGCATCCACCCCCAACCAGGCTCCGCGATGCGAAATCCCAACAGCCTTGGGGTTTCCCTCCGGGAGTTTTTCTGCTGAATCTGTCCTGCTCCGCCGTCGCGAATCGTTAGGAACGTGAAACCGCATGATCCGGCCATGACCGCCCCCTCCGCCCCACCCATCATTTCCACCCGCTTCTTCCCGCATCCGCGGAAAGCCCTTTTCGAAGCCTTTCGCGATCCTGCCCGGCTCGGGTCGTGGTGGGGACCGAATGGCTTCACGAATACCATCCACGAATTCGACCTGCGGCCCGGCGGACGCTTCCACATCACGATGCATGGCCCGGATGGCGCGAACTACGAGAACGAGAAGGAGTTCCTCGAAGTCGTGGAACCGGAGCGCGTCGTCTTCCGGCACCTCCAGCCGATGCACAACTTCACCATGACCATCACCTGGGGCGAGGAATCCGGCGGCACCCGCCTGACGTGGAAGATGGCATTTGAATCCGGCACCGACGGTGAAAAGTTCCGGGAATTCATTCTCAAGGCGAACGAGGAAAACTTCGACCGCCTGGAAGCACACCTGAAATCCACACCATGAAATACCTGCCTTGCATCTTCGGCGGCCTGCTCGGGGCCTTGTTCATCATGTCCAGCGTGGTGGTTCTCTTCAAACTGGTCGACGCCCCGCCGCCGCCGGAAGGAACCCCGGCCGCCTATTTCATGGCCGCCCTCGGGCCGACGGGCTACATGACCATGGTGAAAGTCTTCGAGCTAATCGGGGGCATTCTTGTGGCCATTCCGAAGACCCGGAACTTCGGCCTGCTGATCCTCGGCCCGATCATCATCAACATCCTCGCCTTCCACGCTTTCGTCACCAAAGGCGAAGGGCTTTTCGACCCCATGCTGATCTTCATCTGCTTGGACGCCCTCTACCTGCTGTGGGTCGGCCGCAAGCAATTCGCCGGACTCGCCGGTCGCTGAATCTTTTCCCTACCCCAAGCTCATGATCATCCAGCCCTACCTGTTCTTCGACGGCCGCTGCGAAGAAGCCCTCACCTTCTATCAGGAAACCCTCGGCGCCCACGTGGTAATGTCGATGCGTTTCAAGGATAGCCCCGTGCCCGCCAACTGTGGCCCGAGCGGAAACACGCCCGATCCGGAAAAGATCATGCACGCCGCCTTCAAGCTCGGCGAAAGCCTGATCATGGCCTCGGACGGCAATTGCAAGGGCAAGACCAAGTTCGATGGCTTCTCGCTCTCCATTTCCGTGAAGGAAAAGGCGGAGGCCGAGCGGATCTTCGGCGTCCTCGGCGAGGGCGGCCAGGTATGCGCCCCTCTGGTCGAGACCTTTTTCTCGCCTGCCTTCGGCATGCTCATCGACCGCTTCGGCGTGTCGTGGATGGTGCTTGTTGACAAACAGCAGTCCTGAATCCGGCATGTGGGCTGCTCATGGGCGACGCCGTCCCTGATGCAGCTCATTACCCGCATGCTTGAACCTGCCTCCTCCCGCCCGCCGGAGGAGCAGGTGGTGTTGGCCGCGGAGCGCCGGCAATTCTTGAAACGCCGATGGCGCGGCGTGGCGGAGGATGGCACCGAGTTCGGCTTCGATCTGGAAAGCCGGCTCGCCGATGGCGGCCTGATTTTCCAACAGGACGGCAAGGACTACATCGTCCGCCAGCTCCCTGAGGCCGTTTACGAAGTGCCGTTCGAGAGTCCGGCCCATGCGGCGCTGGTGGCTTGGAAGACCGGCAACCTCCATCTGCCGGCACAGATTTTCGACGATCGCATCCGCGTGCTGCACGATGAAGCGATGGCGCAGCTGTTAGATCGGGAAGGCTGGGCCTTCACCGAGCCTACTGTGCTGTTTCAACCCCTCAAGGCGATGGCCCATGCCGTCTGATCCGTCATCTAGCGGAACGGCTGCGCCGTTCCGTGGAGAGGGGCCACCCGGATCCCAAACCTCCGATTCTCCCGACGAGCCGCCCCCAGCAGGAACGACGCAGTCGTTTCACTGCGAAAGAGATGCGCTCCTTTGGCTGATGCAGGCGAATGACTCCCAGTATCCCTCGGGAGCATATGCGCATTCCTTCGGGCTGGAAGAACTGGTCGAGTCCGGCGCGGTGAAGGATGCCGCGGGGCTGGAGCGCTTTCTTGAAACGCAGATCGTGCCAGCGCTGCTCACCTTCGAGCTGCCCTACTTCGTCCGGGCTCACGGAGCGGCCCTGAAGGGAGACAACGCCGCTTTGTTAGAACTGGACGCCGAGCTGGATGCCTGGCGCTTGCCCGCCGAGACGCGGGATGCCTCGCGACGCATCGGCTCGCGGCGACTGGAGCTGCTTCGACAACTTTCGCCCTCGCCGCTGGTGGAAAGTCATCACACTGCCTGTCCGTTCAGCCATCACCTCATCGTGACGGCGATCGAGCTGTCATCTCTACCAGTCGCCTTTGCTGCGCGGGCCTTCGCGTTCCAGACCATCACCGGCTTCGCCACCGCGTCGATGAAGCTGCTGCGGATCGGCCAGACCACTTGCCAGGGAATGGTACGCCGCACTCTCGATCGGCTCGGCAACTCTCTGGATGCCTCCCTCTCCCGTCCGCCCGATGGATGGTTCAATCCCTTGTTAGAAATTGCCTCGCTTCGACATGCCCGCGCCGATGCCCGACTCTTCATTTCCTGAATCCGATTCCAAGCGCCCCTTCCGTCTCGGCGTCGGCGGCCCCGTCGGCTCCGGCAAGACCATGTGTGTGCTGCGCCTTTCACAGTGGCTGAAAGACGAACTCTCGCTCGCGGTGATCACCAACGACATCTACACTCGCGAGGATGCCGAGTTCCTGCTGCGCGCCGGCGTGCTGCCTGCCGATCGCGTGCGCGGCGTGGAAACCGGCGGCTGCCCGCACACCGCCATCCGCGATGACATCAGCATGAACATGGCCGCCGTGGTCGACCTCGAACGCGCCCACCCGGACCTCAAGCTGATCCTCATCGAAAGCGGCGGCGACAACCTTTCCGCCACCTTTTCGCCGGAACTCGTGGACGCCTACATCTACGTCATCGACGTGGCCGAAGGAGACAAGATCCCGCGCAAAGGCGGCCCGGCGATCCGCACCAGTGACCTGCTGCTGATCAACAAGACCGAGCTCGCTCCCTACGTTGGCGCCGACCTCGACGTGATGGCGCACGATGCGGCGAAGCAGCGCGGCGCGCGGCCCTTCCTCTTTGCAGACCTCAAATCAGAAAAGGGCAAGGATGACCTGCTGGCCTGGCTGAAGCATGAGTATCTCTTTATCTAACGAAGAAGGCATCACCGGCCTCAGCATCCGCGGCCACCTCAACCTCCGCAGTGATGTGCGGAGCGATGGCACGCCATTCCTTTCGCGCCAGTCGTTCCGCGCGCCCATCCATCTCAGCAAGGCCCATGTCGAGTCCGGTTCGCTGCTCGTTCATCTCGTCAATCCCACCGCGGGCTTCTTCGACGGCGACCGGCTCGATCTCGATATCACTGCTGGTGAAAAGAGCCGGCTCGTGCTGAGCACGCCGGGCGCTTCACGCGTCTATCGTGCCCGCGGCGAAAGTCCGGCGATCTGTCGGCAACGGCTCACGGTCGAAAGCGGTGCGTTCATGGAATGGATCCCCGAGCCCTTCATACCTCAAGCCGGAGCCCGTTATTTCCAGCGCACCGGAATCCATCTCGCGGAGAACGCCGGCCTCCTCTTCTTTGAGTGGATCGCCCCCGGTCGCGTCGCACGCGGTGAAGTCTTCGCGTATGAAAGCCTGCGCTGGGAACTCGACCTCATCGCTCACGACAAGCTCATCGCCCGCGAGCGCTTCGAACTGAAGCCGGGCGACCATAGCCTCACCGCCCTGCGCGAGAAGTTTCCCGCGGCACACTACGTGACCGCCTACGTCACCATGGCTGCCGACGCATGGCCCGCTGCCGAACTTGATGCGCTCCATGACGACCGCACCTATCTCGGCCACGGCCCGCTGTTAGAGAACGTTCACATTGTGCGTGCGCTGTGTGCGGATAGCTTGGCAGCCCGCGCCTTGATCGGGGAATTGCGTTGCTTGCTCTACCAAGGCAGCGGCCAGCCAATGCCCCGCCTCGGCAGAATCATTACATGAAATTGCTGGTTTCCCAGCGATTCCTGCCACCTCGTGCCGGAAGCCCTCGATACATGAGGGTATCGCATGGACCTATCCGTTAGGCAGGACTCGGTTTCCTGTCATTTGCATTCGGAGGACGGCATGGCGGCCACGCGAATGCTCAAGCGCATTGGCGGGGGAAGTGTCCCCGTCCGAACCATACCGAACCAACCATGATGAAACCAGTGAAGTCCTCCGTGTTCACCAGCGCCTTGATCGCCTCCTTGCTCGGAACGGCCGCGTCGATGGCCGGCGATGCCACCACGACCACGACGACCATTACACCGGCACCCGAGGCCGAATCCAAATGGGCCGGCACCCTGAACCTCGACCTTAACTCGCACTTCGTTTCCTACGGCTTGGACGTCTGGGGCGATGGCAACGATCTCGAAGGCGGCACATTCAACCCTTCTCTCGAGTTCACCTGGTCTCTGCCGGCCAACTTCAGCTTCATCCTCGGCACTTGGTGGGATATGAACGACAAGGTTCCTTCCTCCATCGGTGGCTCCCTTCAAGAGGTCGATATCTGGGCCGGACTTGGCTACAAGATCGGAGACCTCAGCATCACCGGCCTCTATCAGAACTGGATGTATGCCAGCGGCAACGAGCAGATCGTCGACATCAAGTTCGCCTACGCTTGCTTCCTCAATCCTTCGCTGACGATTCACAACCGCGTCGATCCCGGTGCATCCGGCGGCAGCAATGGCACCGTCCTCGTGGCCGGTATCTCCCACTCGGTCGAAGCCGGTCCCGTGACCTTCTCGTTCCCGCTGAACGTCGCCTATTTCGTCGATGACGACTTCCACCCCGGCAGCGTCGACAGCGGATTGGGCTACGGTTCGCTGGGCGTCACCGCCACCTATGCATTGGACTTCCTGGGTGAAGACTACGGCTCATGGAATCTCCACGGCGGCTTCACCTACTACCTGACCGACAGCGATGTCGTTGGCAACACCCGCTCAGGCCGTCCAGACAATGACTTCCTGACTGCCAACATCGGCATCGGCTGCGCTTTCTAAGCATCCCCCCTTCCTTGGTATCAAATCGGTTGCAGCGGGAAGGTCCGTTCCCGGGTCCCACCAGGAACGGGCCTTTTCGCCGCTTGCTCGCTCTAAAAACACCATCTGTCTAAAATCATGACCCGCTCCCTTTTCTCACGCCTGCTCGCTTGTGCAGCGCTTACCGCCGCTTTCGGCGCTTCCCCCTCCCACGCCGAAGACACTGTCAAAGTCGGCGTCCTCCACTCCCTCAGCGGCACCATGGCCATCAGCGAAACCTCGCTGCGTGACGTGCTGCTTTTCACCTTCGACGAGATCAACGCCAGCGGTGGCGTGCTCGGTAAGAAGATCGAGCCCGTCGTCGTCGACGGCGCCTCGAACTGGCCGCTCTTCGCCGAGAAGGCCAAGCAACTCCTCGATCAAGACAAGGTCGCCGTGACCTTCGGCTGCTGGACCTCCGTCAGCCGCAAGTCCGTGCTTCCTGTCTTCGAAGAGAAGAAGGGCCTGCTCTTCTACCCCGTGCAGTATGAAGGCGAGGAAATGTCGAAGAACATCTTCTACACTGCCGAAGCCGTGAACCAGCAGGCCACTCCGGCCGTCGACTACATGCTCGCGGAAGGGAAGAAGAAGTTCTACCTCATCGGCTCCGACTACGTCTACCCGCAGACCACCAACCTGGTGCTGCTGGAGTATCTCCTCAGCAAGGGCGTGCCGCTCGAGAACATCGGCGGCGGCTTCCGCAAGGAAGGCGACGAGATCGTCTCCGCCGGCAAGTACACGCCGTTCGGTCACACCGATTACCAGCAGATCATCGCTGAGATCAAACAGTTCGCCGCCGGTGGCAACGCTTGCGTGATCAATACCCTCAACGGCGACACCAACGTGCCCTTCTTCAAGGAGTACGCCGCCGCCGGCCTCACCGCCGAGACCTGCCCGGTGGTCAGCTTCTCGATCTCGGAAGACGAGTTCCGCGGCCTGCCCGCGAAGCAACTCGTCGGCCAGCTCGGTTGCTGGACTTACTTCGAGTCGATCAAATCTCCCGCGAACAAGAAGTTCGTCGATGGCTTCCAGGCCTGGCTGAAGAAGACCGACACTCCCGGCATCGTGAAGGAAGGCCGCGTCACCTGCTCACCGATGGTGCTCAGCTATGACGGCGTCTACCTCTGGAAGGCCGCGGTCGAAAAGGCCGGCTCCTTCGACGTCGACAAGGTGAATGCCGCGCTTGAAGCCGGCATCTCCTTCGATGGCCCTGGCGGCAAGGTCACCACCCAGAAGAATCGCCACCTCACCAAGAACGTCTACATCGGCGAAACCCGCGCCGACGGCCAGTTCAAGATCCTCAAGGAATACAAGGGCGTCGTCGGCGAGCCCTTCCTCAAGGGCACCTACAAGAAGTAAGTCGCCCGGTCTCGATCAGCTCCCCCCAGAATCGTCGCCACCAGCCCCGTCCCGTGCTCCCGCGGGACGGGGTTTGTGTTTCGCTGCGTTACGGCACGCGATCAAAGGTCAGCCCTGGATCGCCCTCCGGACCACCGGCGAGGATGAAGGTCATCCTTTGCTCCGGGCTGAGCTTCACTTCGCCGACCATCTGGGCGTTGTCCGAACTGAGCACCAGCAAGCCGCGGTCGTTGATCTCCCAGGTGCCGGTCAATTCGGTCGGGGCGACACCCTCCTTCGTGAAGCTCCAATTGAACCCTGCGTCCTGCCGCAGGCTCAGTGTGACGAGGCCATGCTCGGCGCGATTGCTGCGCCACGTGCCGACGAGTTGCGTCGCGGATGGCGCTTCGACCGCCGGTCCTGCATCCCCAGCTGGCGGCGGCACGGGCACTTCAGAATCGGATTTCACCGACGACCGCGCGAGATCGCGGAGCTGGCGGCTGATGCTGTCGTCCGGTCGCAAGCGAGACACCTCTTCGAACTCCGACGCCGCGCGATCAAGGTCGCCGCCGACCAGATAGTGATAGCCGAGCAGGAAGCGCGGTGCGGGCTGGTCCGGCGTGGCGGCCACGTATTTTTCCAGCTTGGCGAGCTGGGCGAGGTAGCTGTTCTCATCGCCATAGAGCCCGGTCATGGTCGCCCGATCCCAGCCGGGACCGGAGGCAAGCAGCGGATGAAGCACGCCGGCTGCATCGCGGTATTTGCCAAGTGCGAACAGCACCAAGGCGCGATACTCGTGCAGCGCGGAATCGCCGGGCTGGTAAGAGATCGCTTCGTCGATGGCGGTCTGCGCCGTCAGGTAATCCTCGTCGCGGAAGGCATCGCGTGAGCGCTCCAGGGCATCTGCCGAACGGCTGGCGGAAAGGTTCGACGCGATTTCATCACCCGACGTGTATTGACGGGCAATCGTCGAAATCGGCTGCTCGTAGTTGATCACCGTGGTCTCGTAGCGATAGGGCTCGGGGGTGTAGGGGTTACTATAAACGTAGTAGCCAGTATCATAGATCACGCTGCCGAGGCCCCAGCACGCGAGACCCCAGGAAATCGGATACGAACGGACATAGTAGCCCGGGTAATAAGATGGATACCAATTGTGGTAACAGCGGCGGTACCACGTGGGACTCCAGCAGTAGTTCCAGTGGCTGTGGTACCAGCCGCGATGGCAGGCGCTGGAGGTCCACCAGGGATTCGAACCCCAGCAGCTCGGATGGTAGCTCCAATTCACCGAGCGCCGGAAGTTCGGGCTGATCAGGGCGGCATCGAACCTGTCAGACCGCGGCGTCAAGGACCCCGGCGTGCCGTGGCGAGGGGTGGTGGCCCACTTGCCCCAGTTCCCCCACTTCCTCTGCACCGCGGGATCGAGCTGGGTGTTTCGCGCGAGCACGCCCGTCCGGTCGGCGGGGCGACTCAAGGTGAGCCTGCCAAGCTTGCCGTCAGGACGGACGAAACCCACCGGGCGCCGCGCGAGGGAAGGTTGGGTGGTCTGGACCTGCGGACGCGGCGCGACCATGGGCTTGGCGGGCGTGCGGTTGAACTGGGTCGAATCCAGCGGAGTCAACTTCCTAGCCACCTGCGGCATCGGCCGGATCGCCGGTTGCTGGCGCGGCAGCTGGCGAGACGCGGAAGGGGCGACGGTGGAGCCAGGTCGAGTCGCGGGGTTGAAATTCGGCCGGGTGGTTGGTGCCACGTTCGGCTGCCTCCGGGACGGTGCTGGCCGCGAGGTGATTTGAGGCCGCGGCTGTGGGGTCGGCCTCACGGCTGGCCGCGTTTGAGGTAGGGTCCGCTGCGGGACGACTTGGCGAGGAGCCACTTGAGAAGGTGTCGGCCGATACGTTGGCGTCGGTCGCGCAGACTGGCTTGGCCGGTAGTTCGGCATCGGCCGGGCCGACGGGGCCGGCCGGTAAGACGGCGAGGGGCGGGCAGATGGGGCCGAGCGGACTGCCGGAGCCGAGCGGGCCGAAGGCGGCTGGCTGGTTCCGCGCCCGGTCACGCGCTGCGCGGAAGCCATGCCGGACCCGAGAAGGGAAAGGATCGCGAGTGAAACGATCCAGCAGGATGGCGTTTTCATGATGCGAAGGGGGTTGGATTCAGGCGTTTTCGCCCTTGGGCTTGATAAGACGAGCGGGCAGCCCGGCTTATTCACGCTGTGTTCACTGGTCGTGCCGGGACCCCTGCTTGGCAAGGGCCCGGCCTCCTGCGGAGGCACATGGCTCACCGCGATCGGCCTTTTTTTCGGTGGCGCGATTTTTTCGCCCAAAATTGTCTTGCCACCGAAATCCGCCCGACTAGTTTTCCGCCCGCCGCACACGGCGCCATTAACAAGACCCGTTCGTCTAACGGTTAGGACTCTAGATTTTCATTCTAGCAATAGGGGTTCGATTCCCCTACGGGTTGCCACTTTCCAAAGCCACTCTCTCCGGAGGGTGGCTTTTTTCGTGCCCCGGACCACGACTTGGAGGCGGTTCCTTGCATGAGGCGACCACCGGACCTAACATGGTACTCCCCGCTCATGGTCGATCCCGAGTCCATCCCCAGCACCACGGAACTGCTCAAATCCCTCGGCACAGCGCTCGGGCTCGGGCTGCTGGTCGGCCTGCAGCGCGAGTGGACCCGCGACCGCATCGCCGGTATCCGCACCTTCGCGCTCGTCAGCCTGTTCGGTGCGCTGAGCGGCTTGCTCTCGCTCGCCTTTGGCGGTGGCTGGGTGCTCGCCGCCGCCCTGCTGGCCTGCGTGGCACTCCTCATCGTCGGCAATCTCGCTGCCATGCGCGACGGCAAGCCCGATGCCGGACTCACCACGGAGATCGCGGTCCTCGTCATGTTCGTGACCGGTGCCGCAACCATGACCGGCTTCCTCATTGAGGCCGTCATTTGCGCCGGGACGGTGATGGTGCTGCTCCAGAGCAAGGCCCCGCTGCACGGCATGGTGCGGAGAATCGGTGCCAATGACTTGCGCGAGATCGCCCGTCTGGTGCTTGCCGGGCTGGTCATCCTGCCACTGCTGCCGAACCGCGAGATGGGCTACCTCGGCGTGCTCAATCCCTTCAAAATCTGGCTGATGGTCGTGCTGATCATCGGCATCAGCCTGGCGGCGTATCTGATCCGGAAGTTCCTCGGCGGGGCGAAAGGCGCGGCCCTCGCCGGCATTCTCGGCGGCCTGATTTCCAGCACTGCCACCACCGCCAGCGTGGCACGCCGGAGCCGCGCCGCGGGCACCGGCGAGCTGATGCTGACGGCCATTATCATGACCGCCTCGTCGGTCGTCTTCATTCGCGTGATCGCCGAGGTGGTGGTCGCCGCCCCATCGCAATTCCGCGCCCTGCTGCCCCCTTTGGTCGCGATGATGGTGTGGACGGCCATCGTTGCCGCGGTCACCCATCGCCTTGCCGCCAAGGAAAAACATCCCCCCGAGGAGGAGAGCCCCCCTTCCGAACTGAAGGGCGCGGTGATGTTCGGGCTCCTCTACGTCGCCGTTCTCTATGGCGTGGCCCTGGCGAAGGAGCACTTCGGCAATGCCGGCCTCTACATCGTCGCGGCCATTTCCGGACTGACTGACATGGATGCCATCACCCTCTCCACCTCCAGCTTGGTGAACTCCGGCGACGTGGATCCGAAGACTGGCTGGCGGGTGATCCTGCTCGGCGGGCTCGCCAACCTCGTCTTCAAGGCAGGCATGGCCCTGTCGCTGGGTGCGCAAGGGTTCCGCAGGCCGGTATTGGCCGGATTTGCCGCCTCCCTGGCGGGAGGCGTGGCGATCCTATTGCTCTGGCCCTGACCTGACGTCGCTCAACCCTTCGCATCTTCATGGGGATGCTTCATTTCATGAAGCTCATGAAGTCGCTGTTGATGACGCTGGAGCTGCTCTTCCTTCAGCTTCTTTTGCAGATCATGCTGCTCCTGAAGCTTCCGTTTCGCTTTTGGATTCTTGTCGCCCATGGCTTTAGAGAATGGGGTTCAATTCACTGTAGAGCCTCGCCCATTTCCGCCGCTTCGCAAGCGGAAGAAACAGCTCAGCCTTTGGTCGCCTTCTCCAGCGCTTTCACATACTTGCCGGGGTTTTTGTTGAACTTCTTCAAGCACGGCTTGCAGCAGAACTCGAAGGTCTGGCCCTCGTAAACGATGGAGACGCGGTCATCCATATCATCGAGGTCGTCGCCTGTCACCAGACAGGTCTTGAGTGGATACGGCTTGGGCTTCGCCGCGGTCTTTTTCGAAACCTTGGCAGAGGCGGCGGCCGATTCAGCGGTGGCCACTGGCGTCGGGTTGGCGCAGGACGCCAAGCCGAATGCCAGCAAGAAGAATAGCAGGGTGGATTTCATCGGAGTTTCGCGAGGTTGGCATCGAGGTTCTTCTCAAACTTCGCAACGCATGGCTTACAGCAGAATTTCACCTCCTGGTCGCCATAGACTTTCGTCACCGGCGTGCCCATCGAGCCGAGCTTGTTGTCGGTAAGGGCGCACATGTCGCTGGTATAGGGCTTCACGTTCGAAGCGGTGCCACCGGTGCCCGCGCATGAGGCGAGGAGAATGGTGGCTAGCAGGGTCAGGGTCGTTTTCATGATCGTATCGTTGGTTGTGGTTGTTGTTCTGTTAGAATCGGAAGCGGATCCCTCCGCCGAATCCGTGGTCGGAGTGATACTGGGTGGTCAGCGAGAACTGCTTGTTCAGCAGCCAATCGGCACCAGCGCTCCACTCCCATTCGCTGCCGGTGTCGTAGTAGATCTCGCTGAAGATGCTGAGTCGGTCGGTCACTTGGATGGCTTTGCCCAGGCCAAGGCGCACGTCGCCCTCGCTGTCGAGCTGCGCGAAGCTGTCGATCAGGTACGGCAGCCGGTAGTTCACGCCGGCGAAGGCGCGGTTCTCTTCGTCCTCCTTGTCGGTGAAACGGCCGCCGAGAACCGTGGAGAAGTTCGGATTGAAGTAGCGGCTCCACGCCACATCCACCTCGTATTCGTCGTCATCGTCGCCGTAGCCGATGAACCAGTCGGCGTAGAAATCATTCCGCGAATTTCGCAGCGTGAGGCGTCCATCACTGAGGTGACTCTGCAAGCTGCCATCGAGGTAGAGGTAGAGCGGATCGTGATCGTGACCGCCGCCGTGCGGCACGTGACCGAGCTGGCGCGGATCCACGGTGCCGGTTTTCGCGTCGGGATTTCCCGGCAGGCAGCAGATGTCGTTGCAGACGATGTTGGTGCCCGGCTTGAGCTTTCCGGGCGGCTCCCACTTCGGATCCTGATAAGAGAAGATCCGCGTCATGCCGGCGTGCATGTGGTAGAGCAGGTGGCAATGAAAGAGCCAGTCGCCGGACTCGCTCGCCTCAAACTCGATCGTGCGGCGCGCCATCGGCGGCAGGTCGATGGTGTGCTTGAGCGGCGAGTATTTCCCCTGCCCCATCAGCACGCGGAAGAAGTGACCATGCAAGTGCAGCGGGTGATGCATCATCGTGTCGTTGATGAGCTCCAGCCGTAGCACCTCGCCGCGCTTGATCGGAATGATGCCGTCCTCGGCGAAGGTCTTGCCATTGAAGGACCACACATAGCGCTCCATGTCGCCGGTCGCGCGCATCGAGATCGTCCGCCGTGGGAGTTTGGCGGGCAGCTCCGTCGAGTGAGGCGAACGCAGCCGGGCATACGGAGAAAGCGGGCGTTCCGGTTCATTCGCAAGCGCTTCGGACTCGCTCATCGGCTTCGCATCCATGTCATCCATCCCCGCCATGAGGTGGTGGTCCATGCGGTAGTTGTCCGGCTTCGGAATGTCCGGCGCGGGATGTTCCTCGCCTTCACCGATCCACACCGAGGAATGGCCGGAACCATCTTGCGAAGTGGCGCGGATCTCCCATTTCCCGGACGCCGGCACGGTGACGAGCACGTCGTAGGTCTCCGCCATGCCGGTGAGCAGTCGCTTCACGCGGATCGGTTGCACCGCAGGACCATCCGCCGCCACGATCTTCAGCGGGCCTGTCGCGGACTGCAGGTAAAAGTAGGTCGCCGCCGCGGCATTGATGAAACGCAGGCGCAGCGTTTCACCGGGCTTGCCGGGCAGATCGATCGATTCGCGGCCATTGGCGAGGAAGGCGTCGTACGCCACGTCGGAGATATCCATCGCCGGCATGCGACCCTTCTCGCGCTCGAAGAAATCCTTCAAGGCCCCGGCCTTCGCCGCACCGGTCAGGCTCTGCGTGGTGCCCTTCTTGAAGGAATACCAATCCCTGCCGCTGGTCAGCGTGCGCATCACCTCGTCCCCGTGCTCGCGTGTCCAATCCGAAAGCACCACGACATGATCGCGATCCGCCCTCACCGGCTCACCGCCCTGGGGCTCGATCACGATGGAGCCAAACACACCCATCTGCTCCTGCAGCGCGGTATGGCTATGATACCAGTAGGTGCCGGAATGCGTGACGGGAAACTCGAAGGTGTGCGTGGTGCCGGGCTGGATCGGTGGCGTGGTCACGCCGGGAACGCCGTCCTGAGCATTCGGCAGGATCACGCCATGCCAATGGATCGACGTGTCCTCGTTCTTGAGCTCGTTGTGAACGCGAATGCGTGCGGTATCGCCGACGCGAAAGCGGATCGTGGGACCGGGAATGCCGCCATTGATCGTGATCGCCCGCGCCTCGCGATGACCGGGCGGCGCCCAGTTCCGTTCGGAGATGTGAAGGTCGTATTCGACCACACGCGCGTGGGCCGCTGTTAGAGAAAGCAGAAATAGGAAGATGGTTTTCATGAAGCGATGCATTGGATGTCGTTCGGATGCGGGCACGAGGGTGCACGGCAAACACACGGGCATGGCGCGGCGAAGTGCCACGCGGCATCGCTTCAAATCAGAAACCTCTGGAGCATCACCAGCCGTAGCCGCGGCGGGCCGGTATCGTGGTAGAAGTCCGGCTGTGGCAATTCACGGACCGGCACCGGCGGCAGCACGATCGCGATCTCCGACGGCAACACCGGCGGCAACTCCACCACCGTCACGGTTGGGACTACCGGCGGATCCTCGACTTGCTTCGGATTCTTCGCCGCACAGGCACAAGCTTCCTTGTGCGAGTGCTTCTCCTTCTTTGCTCCTCCGCAACAGCTGCTGACCTCCGCCGGCGCGTCAGTCCTCGTCACCGAGCAGCAACAGGCCGGGTTCGCGATGACGATCGCGAACAAGACGGCCAGGATGCTGCGGAGCAGATTCATGAAGCGGACAAGCTTGAGAGGTCTTCTACTAATGGACTATTCCTTTACTGGTTCAAGATCCAAGCGACCAGCAAGACTTGCGGCACAGTCAGCAAGGGAAGCGCAAGCGCGGCTTTCCACGATTTTGTCGTTTCGCGCAGCACCATGATCTCCGTGTAGTCGGTCGCGGCACCGGCCATCAGGAAAGCGAAGGCATTTCCAGGAGCCATGGCCCGGGTGAGCAGGTCCGCGGCCACCGGACTGGAGCCTTCCGAGCAAACCTCGATGACGGTCGTGGCAATCAAGGTCAGCCCGAGCCCGAGGAGCGAGGGTCCGAAGTACTGCGAGAAGATCTCCGGCGGCACGAAGGCCCGGACCGCCGCGGCCAGCACCACGCCGAAGAAAATCCAGCGCAGGATCATCCGCGACTCCTTCAACCCATCGAGGGTGATCGCCTTGAGGTTCCCCGCATTCGGCTTCACCCGCGACATCGCTTCGCGGAACGCCGGCCCAAAGCGGAAGTCTTCGGGCAGCTCGCGATGATTCGGATTCGCAGGCAAGGCACCCTGCTTCACCAAGCGGTCCGCAAGCCAACCGGTGAGCACGCCGATCACCATCGAGAACACGATGAAGATCAGCATCCACTTCCAGCCGATCAGCGAGGCGAGGATCAGCGTGAGCGACAGCGAGTTCCACGGACTGGCGACGAGGAAGGCCAGCGTTTGGCCCAGCGACGCGCCCTTCTTGTAGAGCTGCGCGCCCACCATGAGGATGCCGTGATTGCAAAGATCGAGCAACGTGCCCGCGAAGACCGCGCGCAAGATGCCGCTGAAGCTACCTCCTTTCCCGAGTAGCCCGGTCACCAATTCCTGCGGCAGCCGGCCGATCACGCCGACCGCAACGATGCCCGCCAGCAGACCCCACCAGGCCTTCGACATGAATTCGGCGGTGCCGTGCGAAAACGTGTGCCACCACGCCGGTCCGACGCCGATGAAGTGTCCGGCGATGCCCGCAACAACCAGCACCAACGAGCCCCACAAAATCCAGTCGATCTTCCGGCCGCTGGGAGCACAGCAAGAAGCCGTGCTTTCACCGCCGCCGCAACAAGATGGCTTGGTTTCCTCCACCGGCGTGCAGCACGAGGGCGCGGAAGCCTTCCCCTCCATCGGCTTGATTCCAGGCAAACGCCGAATAGCCGGAGCGTCCCCAGAGGCTTCAGGCTCTTTCTCCGGCAAATCGGGATGACAGCAGGACTTCATGGCGATCAGGCGAGGCGGCGTTTGTAGAGAGCAACGAGTTCCTCCAAGCGGCGGTCGAGTTGCTTGGGATCCGAGGCAGCTTCGGTCACGCAATGCGTCACGTGATCCTCCAGCAGCTTGGCCTCCAAGGCCCGCAGCGCCGCATGGACGGCAGAAATGGTGTGCAGGATTTCCGGGCAATCGCGGTTTTCCTCGATCATCCGGCCAATCCCCTGAACCTGCCCGGCAATGCGGTTTACCCGGCCGAGCAGGGGCTTCGTTTGGCAGCAGTCGCGCTCCATGAATATACCCATAGGGGGTATCTTGAAACGCGCAAGAGGTGATTCCTGAAAAATGTTCCATCCCCCGCCCGATCCTGCTCCTTGACTCCCCCTGCCAGCGCCCGCACCGTGCCGCCCGCTTATGGCTGAACATCAAACCGCCGACCTCTCGTCGCTGGATACGGACGCTCTGAAGAGCCGTCTGACCCAGCTCGGGAGGTATCTTTGACGTCCCCACACTGGAACGGGAAATCGGATCGCTCGAAGCCGCCATGGGCGACCCAGAGTTCTGGAATAACCAGGAAAAGGCCCGCGCGACCAACACGCGCATCTCCTCGCTGAAGAAGAAGCTGGGAGCCTTCGAGAAGCTCAGCGGGCGCTACGACGACCTGATGGCCGGCATCGAGCTGGCGAAGGAATTCGACGACGACGAGGCCAAGGCCGATGCCTTCAGCCAAGCTGCGGAACTCGACAAGGACATCGCTTCCTTCGAGCTCATCACGCTGCTCGACAAGCCGGGCGACATGGCCTCGTGCTACCTGATCATCCAGGCCGGTGCCGGCGGCACCGAAGCCTGCGACTGGGCGCAGATGCTTTACCGCATGTACCAGCGCTGGGCGGAGCGGAAAGGCTTCGCTTGCGAGACGGTGGATTGGCAGGACGGCGACGGTGCCGGGCTGCGCGGCGCGACGATGAAGATCACCGGCGACTACGCGTATGGCTACCTGAAGAACGAGCGCGGCGTGCATCGCCTCGTCCGCATCTCGCCCTTCGACTCCGCGGGCAAACGCCACACATCTTTCTGCTCCGTCGATGCCACTCCCGAGGTGAACGACGAGATCAAGATCGAGATCAACGACAAGGACATCGAGATCACCACCATGCGCTCCGGCGGCAAAGGCGGCCAGAACGTGAACAAGGTGGAAACCGGCGTCCTGCTGCGTCACTTGCCGACCGGCATCCTGATTCGCTCGACCAATGCGCGTTCGCAGGGAGCCAACAAGGAACTCGCCTACGAGATCCTCAAGGCGAAGCTGTTCCAACTTGAAGAAGACAAGCGCAAGGCCGAGTCCGAGCGCGCTTACGGCGAGAAGGGCGACATCGGCTGGGGCAACCAGATCCGTTCCTATGTTTTCCAGCCGTACCAGAAGGTGCTCGACCTGCGCACCGGCTACGAGTCCGGCAACATCCAGAACATCATGGACGGTGACATCGACGGCTACATCGAGGCCAAGCTGCGCGGCAAAGTCCGCGTGAAGGGCGGCAGCAACGACGACGATTGATCGTCGCGGCGGCACGGCACCGGTGCCGCCTGCTTCGTTCCTCAATACTTCGGCAAGAGCGGCGTCAGCAGTTCCTTCCAGATCGCATAGCCGACGTCGCTCATGTGCAGGCCGTCGGCGACGAAGAGCTCAGGGATGGCGTTGCCATCCTTGTCGAGGAAGCGGTCACAGGAGCCGGCGACGTAGGTGATGCGCTTGTCGGCCTCAGCGGTCTTTTTAAAGCGCGCATTGAGGTCAGCCTCCTTGTCGCGGATCGACACGCGTTGCGGGCTCGGACGCACGGCCATCACGATCAGCTTCGCCTTCGGCACCTTCTCGAACAACCGCCGCTGGAACTCGGCAAAGTCCTCCTCCACCTGCTCCGGCGACTTCTTGTCCCACAGGTCATTTCCTCCGCAGTAAAAAACCACCAGCGACGGCTCGTAGCGCAGCAGGCAGCGATCGAGGTAGTGGTTCACATCCGAGGTGTGGCTGCCGCCGAAGCCGCGGTTCAGCGCCTTGAGACCGGGAAACACCTTGGGCAGATCTAACAGCCGGATGCTGGAACTGCCGGTGAAGACGATCCCACCCTTCTCCGGGGGAGCTTTCGCATCGGCCGCATCGAAGGCGACGATCTCCTTGTCGAAGCGGGCCGGATCAGGGTCCGGGGCCGCCAAGGCAAGGAAAGGAAGGAACAAGAGCAGGGATAACAGGCGCTTCATGCCCTCCCGTTACCGCGCCACCAGTCGCCTTCCATCAACGGATCCGGTCATCACCACACCGCGCCACCGGTACACGAAAAGGGGCCGCACACTCATGCGGCCCCAATGAATTTCGTCATGAAATTTTCATACCCTGAGGACCGGAGCCCCTTCGGATGAGCAGACCCTGCCCGAAAATGAGCGATCTGTCATGTCCCTAAGATTTGGGACACCCGCCAGCCTCGCCGGAGGTCGCATCCGGGCACGAAAAGGGGCCGCACACTCATGCGGCCCCAATGAATTTCGTCATGAAATTTTCATACCCTGAGGGCCGGAGCCCCTTCGGATGTGAAGACTCTGCCCGAAAATGCGGGATCTGTCATGTCCCTAAGATTTGGGACACCTCAGGAAAGGTCGAGCAGCCCCCGCCGGATCGCCTCACTGACAGCCGCCGGCAGGTTCCGGACGTGGAGCTTATCGAAGCAGCGTTTGATGTATTCCGTCACCGAGTGCTGGCTGAGGCCCAGCTGGTCGGCAACTTCTTGGCGGGTCAGGCCTTTCGCCGAGAGTTGGAGAACCTCGGCCTCACGGGCGGAAAGGGTTTCCGCCCCTTGGATCGGGCTGAGCTGGCGGAAGGTCTGGAGGATCATCCCGGCAATCTTCGGGTCGAGCGGCGTCCCGCCGGCCAAGACCTCCTCCAAGGTGGCGATCAGCCGGGTGGCGCTGCCCGCCTTCACCAAATAGCCATGCGCTCCAGCTTCCAGCGCGGCGAAGACCTTGGCCTTGTCCGTGAAGGCGGTGAGCACCAGCACCTGCACCATTGGTAGTAGCTCGCGGACCTTTTTGATCCCGTCGACACCGCTCATGCCCGGCAGGCCCAAGTCGGAGAGCACCAGATCCGCCACCAAGCCTCCACGGATCGCCTCGATCGCATCCTCCATGGTCGAGAACTCGCCGACGCAGTCATAACCGCGCTCGGTCAACACCATCGATACCGACTCGCGGAAGTCCGCGTGGTCCTCGATGAGGATCAGGCGGATCGGCTTGGAATCGGCGGTTTTGCTGGTGGCCACGGGCTCATTCAACGCCCGCGACTAGCCGGGTGCAATGCCGGGCTTCACCTCTGCGACAGGCTTTTTCGCCCGCTTTGCGAGCAAGGGGATCCCGAGTTCCAGGCGGGTGCCCTCGCCGGGCTTGGTCTCGACCTTGAATTCCGCACCCAAGGCCTCCACCCGCTGCCTCAGCGCGCGCAAGGTGGACTGCCGCTCCATCTTCTCGGGCGGGATCCCACAGCCATCGTCAGCGACCGTGAGATGAAAGCGCGAGGGATCGCACTCCACCCGGATCGTCGCCTTTTTCGCCCCGGCATGGCGGAGCAGATTGTGCAGTGCCTCCCGGAAAAAAAGGAAGAGGTGCCGGTTCGAATCGTCCGACATCTCGCACTGCCACGCCGCCTCGTTCGCGGTGAATTCCCACTCCACCGGCTCCAGCATGATCGAGCTCGTCTCCCGCAAGTGCTCCACGGTCCCGATCCGGTGGTCACCCTGCGGTCGTAGCAGCCAGACGATGTCCCGCACGGCGCTGACCGTCTCTGCCGCGATGCGCTGGATGCGCTTCAGCTCCCGGGTCGGGCCTGTGGTGCCTGCGTGGCCTTCTGCCAAATCGGCGAGCATCTGGATGCTGCCGAGATTGCTACCCACCTCATCATGAAGGTCCCCGGCGATGCGCTCGCGGACCCTGATCAACTCCCTTTTCGCCCGGACCCGGTAACGGATCGGAAAATAGACCAAGACAAAGGCTCCGCAGGCCGCAAGCGCCGTGATCCCCCACAATCCGCCGCGCCGCCATCCCGCGAGAATCGCCTCGGACTCCCGCTGGAGCTGGTACTGCTGCTTTTCCAAGCCCAGCCGTCTGTCCAAATCCAGCAACCACTGCCGCTGCGACACCAGCTTTCCATCCGGGCCAAATCCATCGCTCAGGCTCGATGCGATCCAATACTGAACCCCGGACCCCACCACCGCTCCCATGCCACCGGACGACCGCACCGCCGCACCCAGCGCGACATTCTTTTCGCCATCCAGCACCTCCACCTCGCTGAGCGCAACAAAGGCCGGGAAGTTCTCATAAGCCTTCCAGAGTTCGGTCGCCTCGATCTTCACGCTGCGCGCGCGGCACCGCTCCAACGGCACCAAGACCGGATTATGGCCGGGATTCGTCATCTCCACGCTCTTCCGCAGGGGCCCGCCACCAGACTGCGGAGTCGACACGGTGAAACGCCGGGGAAAGCCGAATCCACTCGGTAAATCCGAGGTCGGGCGTTTGGCAGGAAACAGGCGGATGGCATCGAATTCCCGCTCCTCCCCCAAGTCCAACTCCACCCACACGGGATCGCTCGCCTTGGGTTTCCCCTCCGACATCCAGCCGACATTCATGTGCTGCCCCGCCGGCACCTCCGGCAAGCCGAGCGGTGTTTGCCCATCGACGAGAAACCCGTTCGCCCACTGCCAAGGAGCCGCCGGAGCCGATCCCCCCACGCTGGTTACCTTCGATCCAAAGGCCAAGTTGTACTCGCCGGTGAACGCGAAGACTTCCGACCACGCGTGGACGTAGCTGTCGGAGACGTCTGAATCCAGACGCAAGCGGCTCGCGGAAATTCTCAAGCCAGCCGCCTCGACCGGTGGCTCCACCGGATAGATAAACGGATGCCCCGCGCGGACCGGATCTGACCAGAGCCCCTGCTCGGTAACCACGGTCCGGCAAACCGCTCCCTTGGCATCCAGCAACTCGACCGTGAACCCATCCGGCAATCCAAACTGGGGATCGAGGCCCTCCACCCCGTAGCGCCGCGCTGGAACGAGGGCCACGAGGTCCACGGGCTTCGCCACCGGAAAGTTCAGCACCACTGAAAACTCGCTCGGCGATCCCGGTGCTGACGCCGGATGCAGGCTGGCAAAGCCACCGGTCCCGCCTTGATCGGCGACCGGCACGGCGGGCAAGCGGGGAAGCTCGTCTCCGACTTCCCTCGTCTCATTCTCAATGGCCGCCAGCCGCGGGGAAAACTGGTGGGCCAGTTGATACTCCCAGCCGTTCTCTGCGCCCATCGCGGTATTGGCGCAGAGCAGGAGCAACCATCGGCAACCGCGGGAGATTCTCATGAGGTGCTGGACGCTAGGCAAACCCGGCGGCTCGCGCCAGATCTGAACATTCCTGATATTTCCTCTCGCGATAGATCACGATACAACCGCCCCTTCGATCTCGCACGCCTCGCCGAGCCGCACTCACTCGCCGGATTTGGGAGGGATCGGAGGCGGCAAGGGCCCCGAAGGTGGACTGGTTCTGCGCGGCTCACCCGGTAAACGTACGGGAGGACGCTCTGCGGCGTCCACAGGAGCAGAGATGGCTTCAGGGCTTAAGAGGAAAGACCAGCGATAGCTGCCCTGCGGAGTGATGCGGTACTTTTCCAATGGAAGTTCGCCCCAAGAATTCGTGCCGCCTACACCCATTTGTCGATGGTCGAGGTTCACAAAGACCACATCAGCCTGCCGGATGTCCGCGGGATGCCGAGCCAGTTCAATCTCGTCCTGAGACACCGGATAGGCGGAGATGGAAAGGAGCGACTCACCTGTAGCTTCCGCCTTGAAGCCAAGACCGCCGGCAGAGGGGAGGAAGCGCGCCCAGCGGATATTGCAGCGGTTGCCACTCTCCTGCGGATCAAGATAGCCGTGGAACATCTGGGGGACCACTCCGGTATGGACTGCCGTCCATGCACCGGACTGGCGATCGGCATAGTTTTCATGCGGACCCTTGCCCCACCAGTTAAGCTGGTTAACAGACGCAGACAAAGCGCACTGCATTCCAATGCGCGGAATCACCGGGAGAAGCCCTTGCGGCGTGAATTCAACAGTCACCGAGAGCTGACCGGAAGGATGCACACGCCACTCGATCCCGGCCGTACTTTCTCCCGCAGGAACCGCGAGCTTCGAGAAAGCGACCACGTCACTACCATCCTGCTTCGTTTCGACAGAAATGGCTTTCGCATTGGCACCGGCACGACGCCAGACTGCAAGCTCACGGGAGAGCCTAGCACCTTCGTCGTTGTTAGTCGGCGGGCGCCAGAAGTTCAAGCGCAGCGGGGAAACCAGCAACTCACTTTCTTCATGTTTCCAAGAAACGAGCACTCCCGACCTTTTGTCGATGGTTGCGACGGTCTTGCTGCCGGTTAGGACGACTTGATCGACACTGTCAGCCATACTCGCCTGGCCTTCCGCAACTGCCCGACTCGGCGCTGTCCGCTTGCCCCACGGCAAGACGATTTCTTCCCAAGCGACTGGTATGCCTTGCTCATACCATGCAGTTGCAGCACTCAGGTCGAATCGAACACGGAAAACGTAATCCGACTTGGGATCCAGATCTACCCCAGTCGGCACCGTCAAGATGGCCGAAGCTCCAGGAGCGATCTCTGGCAGCGCCAGCTCGCCTTCCGCAGCTTGACCGTCATTCTTGAACAGCTTCCATGACGCACGCAAGTCGCCGACTCCACGGAAGAATCGTTCGTTCGCTACAGCAATTTTGAGAGCTGAAGTGCTCAAGTCGATGCCAGTGAGGTGAACGTCTTGATGCACCTTCTTGATCTCCTCGAATTGGGGGCCAGGGTAGCCGCCGGGAAGGACGATCCCCCTGCAGGAAAACGACTTCTGAGTCGGGCGATCGTTGAAATCGCCACCATACGCAAGAATACCGCGCGCCTCGGGTTTCTCAGCATCCACACTGAAATCGTAAGAAACGAGGGCATCCGCAGCATTGAAGCCGATTTCGCTCTCGTCCAAAGCGCGACCAAAAATCGCTGCCCGGCGAATAGATCCGTCGAACTTCCGGTCCGGATTTTCCGTATCAAGACCGACCGCAACTGGCCAGTTGTTGGTTGCAATGGACCCGCGGAACGCGCGAACAGCGGCTTGCTTGCCATCAATGTAGAGCGCCAGCTGTTTCCCGTCGAAGGTGCCGGCGATCATATGGAATGACGAGCCCAAGTCCTTCGGAAGATCTGCATCGATCACCTCCCAATTGCCAGCGCTACATATGAAGAACTCCGCCTTGGAAGCATCTGCATTAACCTTGAGCATGTAGGAGCTATTACCCTTGGAAAGCATTGGATAGCCATCCAGCTCATTGCGATCATTGTCGCCTCCTCCTGTGCTATGAATATCACCGAAATTCCCCCGAGCTTCCACCACCAATGTGACAGCCTCCGCGAGATCGAGATCGATCGTTTCCTCCAACACAATCCCGCCGCCGTAGAGGCCCTCGGATTTTGAAAGCGACCCATACAGACGCGACTTATGGCCCTTACCCGAACGGTCCTCCGCAGCATCAATCGCGTGCGTACGCTTGACTAGGGCTTGGTCCTTCCAATCCGCAATGAAGCCGCCTTGGAGCAAACGCTCCTTGCGATAGATTTCCCAGTAATCAGAGAAGTTGCCTGAGCTGTTACCCATTGCGTGGTTGTATGCACACTGGATGAGCGGGTGCTGCACTTGCAGCGGCTTCTTCTCCTCGCTCCGACAATAATCGAGGCAGACTGGGATGGGTGCATACATCGGCGCAAACAGATCCACATGCGATCGTTGTTGCGCTTCCCCGTAGTGGACCGGCCGGGATGGATCGCGCTGCTTGATCCACTTGGACATCTCTTGGAAATTGGTGCCGTCGCCCGACTCATATCCCATCGACCACATTACGATGCACGGGTGATTCTTGTCGCGCTCCAAGCAGTTCTTCATCCGGTCGAGGTAAGCCGGGCCCCATACCGGATCCTTCGCCAACGGATTCGAATCCGGCCCCGAGCCCAGACCACGAGAATTGATGTTCGCCTCGTCGACGACGTAAAAGCCCAACTCGTCGCAGAGTTCGTAGAAACGAGGATCGCTCGGGTAGCCTGAACAGTGGATCGCGTTGATGTTCGCCCGTTTCATCTGGAACAGGTCAGCCTCGAGATCCTTTTCGGTGAGATAGTGGCCGGTCCGCGGATGGTGTTCATGGCGGTTCACTCCCTTGAAAAGGATTGGCTTCCCATTGTGGAGAAACTGGCCGTTTTTAATCTCGTTGTGGCGGAAGCCTGTTTTCCCGGCGTAATAGGCAAGCGATTTACCGGCCTGGTCCGAAAGTGTAATGACGTAGGGGTAGAGAACCGGCGTTTCCGCACTCCATCCGGTAATGCCTTCGATGGGCCCGGCGGAAAGAGTGATCTCGCCAGTAGTGCCACCTCCGATCTCAACGGACTTCTCTCCGCTATACAGAGGAGTTTGGCCGTCAGGCTGCAAGATTTCCAGCTTCACCTTGGCCCCTGCCAAGGCGGTTCCTTCATTCGCCACAATGGCGGAAAACTTTAGCGAGCCTTTCGAATAGTCGGCCGTGAGGCCGGATTGTAGCCAGTGATCGCGGACATCGAGCATTGGCGAAGACCACAGATAGATATCGCGAAAGATGCCGCTCATTCGCCAAATGTCTTGGCCCTCCAAGTAGGAGCCATCGCAGTGTTGGTAGACCTCCACCGCAACGACGTTTTCACCATCCTTGAGTAGCTTCGTGATGTCGAATTCTGCAGTCGTGCGGGAATCCTCCGAATAGCCCGCCTTCTCGCCATTGATCCACAGGTAGAAGGCTGAATCGACGCCTTGAAAGGCAAGATGGACAGGCTGGCCCCTCCAATCGGCCGGTACGGTGAAGGTGCGGCGGTAGGAACCAACCGGGTTACGCTGGTCCTTGGGAAAGGTCGTGAAGTGAGCCGGAGGCTCAGCCATCACCGTCGGCGGATTGACTGCAAAGGGATATTGAGAGCCCGTGTACATCGGTACACCATATCCGTGCATCTGCCAGTTCGAGGGAACGGAAATGTCCTTCCACCCGGTAACATCGAAGCTTGGTTCGTAAAAATCCGCGGGACGCGCGTCTGGATTGCCAACGTGGTGGAATTTCCACGTTCCATTGAGAAGTTGGCACCACCGCGACTCCAAGCGCTTTCCCGCCAACGCCAACTCGCGATCCGGGAAAGGCATCGAGCTAGCTCGGGGTTCTTCCTTGTGAATGCGAAAAACTGCAGGGTTTTCCCAATCCGGAACTTGAGCGAGAGATCCAGTTGTCAGCAACAGGGAGAGAGGCAGAACTTTCATCGTGACGGGGGTTCCTGATCCAGCTTGGGAAAAGCAACAGCCTTGGCCAAGGGCAATCGGATCGAGAGCCAATCAACTTCTACATGGCGGATTCGCTGGTCGAGGACGCCCACTTGCAGCAGCGCCCGTTAGGCTACTTCCCCTGCTTGGTACCGAGGTCCGGCCAAAATTCATTCCTGAGCGGAATGCCTTTCAATTGGACGAAAAAAGGCGGGCGGAGAAAAATCTCCGCCCGCCTGAATGGAATTCAACAGGATCCGGCAATTAGCGACGACGACGGATCAGACCGAGCACACCCAGTGCGCCCAGCAGGGCCACCGACGGCTCCGGAATGATGGTGAACGTCGCGCCACCGGACGTCGTGAAGCGGTCGTTCGCGGTGACACCAGCGGTGACAACTGGACGGAAGAACGTGGTTTCATCCGCACTAGCCGCAGCGTAACTGTACGTTTGGCCAGCGTTTGCTGCCGGCAGCGTCCAGTCACTTCCCGAGGTAATGCCAAAGATTTGACCCCCTGCCAAGGTGGTGGACGAGGTCGTCAGACCCGGCAGCCAGATGAGGGCGAAGTTCTTGCCCTGGAACGTACCCGCCAGGTTATCGAAGTCGGTAAGGGTTCCGACAAGAGATCCGGCACTGCTAACGGCCGTACGACCCACAACCAAGTCGCCACCAAACGTTGAATTGAGGGTGAGGCCAGCTTGGGCAGGCGTAAGGCCGGGATTATTGGCGGCAGTCAAGTCTCCTGAGAGAGCCGCATTCCCGAAGAAACCGTCACCATTCGTGTCCACCACAAAGAGGATGAGGGATCCCGCCGGGGCATTGGCGGCACCGATCCCGCTCAATGCGGTTCCAGAAATCGAAATCGCAGCGTTCGAAACCGAAAGGCTCGCAAGGCCAACCGTTGCTGCAAGAAGGATAGACTTCATATCTAGTTTTATTTTTATTTCAGGGGTTAGCAAATCAGAATCAGAGAGTGCTATAAGGAAGAGGGCTCACAGCATGCACAGTGCCTGCGGCACCAGCGGCACGACGGATCACAAAAGCACGACCCGCCTTGAGGACCTTATTGGCATCCTGAAGTCCAGCGCCAACATCGTCGTTGTCATACCAACCAGGACCGGCTTCTTCAGCTCCACCGTAGTAGAAATAGGCCTTGCTCGCAGGTTTGTTGAAAGCAGCTGCGGCCTCGTTGTAAACGAACAGAATGTCAATTGGATCGAAGATGTCCGTGGCCGGCGTCAGGACGCTAGAGAGGCCGGACTCGGCGAGGCTGATATCGATCGGGAACTGAACGTTGAGATAGTTGTCATTCGGGACAGCGGCCCGGCGAATGGGACTGGTGACTTGGACGGACGGAACCTCACCCACAATCGTCGCCGACTTTGGGGTGGCTTGCAGGTTTCGGATGGTGGCAAGAACCGATGGCTCGAGGATCGCGTTGTCTTGAAGTCCTGCGCCGATATCATCGTTATCATACCAACCTGGACCTGCTTCCTCGGCACCGCCGTAATAGAAGAAGCTCTTCACGGCCGGCTTGTTGACACCATTCGAGGCCGGGTTTCTGAACTGAACCAGTCCAACGGGATCGAAAATGTCGGCCGTCGTCACACCCACACCCTGACCGCCCGGGAGAAGAGTGTTCAGCGTCCAGTAAGGAATCACCGAGAAGGTCGTTCCGGTGGTGAACCCTTGAGCCTGAAGTGTGGTGGCACCGGCGACGACGGTGATCGAATTGGTCGAGTTGACGTCGATTTCGTAAGTGCGGCCAGCAAGAGGACCACTGGAAACAAGCAAGTAGTAGGTATTCGGCTGGGTACTGCCAGCAAACTCAAACTGACCAGCGATCAAGGTAGTCGAAACGGACACCACGTCTCCGGCGATTCCAGAGGCGGCCGTTGCCAACGCGGGAGCGCGATGCAGCGGTTGGCCGACAGAGGTGTCGCCGGACGCCGGGACGTCGAGAGTAACGTAGCCCACCGGCGTGGTGGTCGCGGCGGTTGCCGCCCCGACAGCAAGAAGCGCCCCGAGAAGCGCAAAGGGAATGATTGGTTTCATGACGAGTCTGGGTTTAGGTCTGGTTTTGGGTTCCGTCGAGGAAAAAAGCGCAGGGGAAACGTGACGCCTTCGTCATGAGACGTGGTTGCCCAGCGAAATTCTCTTCATTAGGTGCATTCACGACGATTCTTGGAGAATAGGCAAGGAAGTTTTATGACTTCAAGTTCACCGCTTAAAATCAGCCACTTATGGACGTTTCCCGAGGTCACTTTTCAGACGGGATTTTCGATTTGGCCCGCAAATTGCGCACGGGCGGAGCCGGACGGCGGCGCGTAGCAAAAAAATTTAGGGGAAAATCGGCGCGTTGACAAAAAATGCCGGTTTGTTGCCGAAAAAGTGAGGTGACTATTTTGGCGCTGTCCCGCTTTTGGGGGACAGCGCTCACTCTTCTCCAACTGGCCCCTTGGAACGGGCTCCAGCGACGCCCGGTGGCGTGATCCTCACCAAACGGTGACGGCGCGGAAATGGTCCAAACGTGTTTGGAGACCGACGGCATCGAGCGCTTCCAAGCGGCGCGTCGAGAAAGACTCGCAGGTGAAGGAGGCGACCACGGAGCCGTGAACGACGGCTTGGCGCAAGGTCGCAAAATCGGGCTTGGTCGAACCTTTAGCGGCCAGATACCCAGCCAGCGCCCCGAGGAAACTGTCGCCAGCGCCGGTGGGATCGGCGAGTTCCTCAATTGGATAGGCGTGGCTGCGGAAGAACTGCTCTTCACCACCGTCCGCCGAGAAAAGCATGGCACCGTATTCGCCGAGCTTGATGACGACGTGGCGCGGGCCCTTGGCAAGGAGCTGGCGACCGGCCTGGAGAAGATTGGTAGTGCGGGTGAATTCGCGGGCCTCGCTGTCGTTGATCACGAAGAGGTCGAGCTGCTTCAGGACGTCGTGGAGGCGCTCGTTGGCGATCTCGATCCACAGGTCCATGGTGTCCGCGATGACGAAGCGGTCAGCACCCTGACACTGGGCGAGCATCTGAAGCTGATTGTCCGGCGACATGTTCGCCAGCACCACGAAGGCCGACGCGGCGGCGCTTGCGGGTACCTTGACCTCCCAGCTCTCCAGCACGTTGAGGCCGACACGGTGGGTCGTGCGCTCGTTCATGTTGTTGAAGTACTCGCCGGACCACGTGAAGGAGTCGCCAGTCGAGCGCTCCACGCCATCGAGGGAAATGCCGCGGCTCTCCAGCATCGCCAGATGGGGCGCCGGGAAGTCCTTGCCGACGATGCCGACGAGATTCACCGGCACGCCGGAGAAAGAAGCGGCCAAGGCGGCATAGGCGGCGGAGCCCCCCAGGAGATTGGTTTCGTCAGCGAAGGGCGTCTTGACGTTGTCGATGGCGATGGTTCCTCCGACGACGATGGGGAGCGGGTTGGACATGCGCGGAAGCTGAAGGCCCCGGTGGAATGTGCCAAGTGCCAAGAGCAGCCTTCAGCAACCCGCCAGCGCCGATTTTACCTCCTTCACGGCGATGGCGATGTCGGCGGCCGTGAGCAGGTCGGAAAC
>Ga0307406_10000071_pt1 | contig 56611 bp, 50 predicted proteins | sample 322Cmetagenome_3_FD_203706 | JGI IMG/M metagenome (GOLD analysis project Ga0307406, IMG submission 203706) | Maize rhizosphere microbial communities from greenhouse at UC Davis, California, United States - 322HYB-C-2 | ecosystem: Host-associated > Plants > Roots > Rhizosphere > Soil | place...
CACGACAACCTCAATGGACGTGGCCCCCGTGCCGGAAGGCTGCGGGTAAAGAGCGCCCCGAACGCTCCGACCTCGGCTCAATATAGTGAGGCTCGCTGCGGTGTCTAGGTCGATCGGCCTTTTGGCCAAGAACTGTGACAGAGCTGAGATCTATCGAGCTTCAGCCGGATCGCGCCTCCGCCGTGCTGAGGAGGAGCGAGCGGACACGCTTTATCGTCTGCGAGCGACGACGAAGTAGGCGGGCTCCACGGCGCGATCCGCGCGGAGCGAGCGGCAGCGACCGTAGCAATCAAATACGGATCACCTGCGTCTTCGCAGCCAAGTCGTGCAGGGCCTGTCGCTTGGGATGCCAGAGCGGGAAGAGGGCATCCATGACGGTGATCAAGCTCAGGAATGAGCTGATGCCCGGGAGAACCCAGATTGCGGAACGGATGACGGCCGAGCTCCATGAAAGAGGGCCGGGGTCAAGGCCACGATCTACCGGTACGACGCGGAGCCTACCCAGCATCTTCCCTGGTTCGGCGGACTTCCAACGTAGAAATCCCACGTGATACAGCATTGCGACAGCAATCGTGGCGAGGGTCAAGATCAACTGGTTGCTGCCAGAGATCAGATCGGTCAAGTTCACAGTCGGTGGCGGGACGCCTTGGCGTTGGGCTTCTAGTACGCCATTGAAATAGCTGGTCCAGGCGCCGTACAACGATCGCCAGATGGGGAAGGTGAGGACGCCAACGATCGCCGAGATGATCAGGTAGTCGATGATCGCGGCCAATGCCCGCCACCACCAGGAGGCGAGCGCAACACCGTCAGCTGTCGTGCTGGCCTGCAGCGAACCGGTACGCGGCCCGGCGTAAGCCGGCCGGATGCTGTTCGGCGGCGAGTACTGCGCATAGGGAGATTGCCCGTAGCGGCTGCCGGTCGGCGCGGCGGTATCAATGGGTCGGGTGTTGCGAGACCACTGCCAGCCGTCCCAATAACGTTCCTGTGCCGAGTTCACCGGATCTGGGTACCAGCCACTTGGCGCGGCATGGCGTCCAGGTGGAGCGGGCGGAGAGCCTACAGGGATATCAGACACCATCCAATCGTAGTGTCGTGCTGAGCTCGTCTCTTAGCCAGAGCACAGATGAGCAAGCGAGTCGTGATCGCCTCTTCTAGGCATCAGACAGCCGAACCAAGCGCCCGGAACAACAACTTGGTTGCAGTTTCGAAATGATTCGGGCTTCCTTCCAACAAGACTGGGCAAGCCGGGGGTCTTTCCGTTATACATGGACAACAAGGCATCCAAAGCCAGCGTGTACTGAGCAAGGACTACTGATCAGCGTGAGATCAGGATTGAACCCCAGGGCGGCCGCAGTGACACATCAGTCGAGCCGGTCGGCCCGCAGAGGTGTCCCGACCGGGACCGGCCAAACCGTCCCGCTGTCTTCAATCACGCTCAGCACCACTGGTCACCGACGGTATGGGGCTGTGCGCCCGAGCACCGCCGGTGCGCAAGCTCGCCTGCAGCCAGCATTCCACTCTGTGGCTGCGCGATCAGCCCACGAATGGCCATCAGGCCTCAGACCCCTGTATTAGGGACGACCAGGAAGGAACGACTCCAGATGCGCTGGAATCACAAAGTAGCGGCGGCCGCGGGCCTGTCCGCCTTATTGGTCGCAACCGCTGGTTGTGCCGGAGCCGGTGGGGGCGGTGGCGGCGGCGGTGGCGGCGCCAGCGGCGGTGCCCAGTCGATCAACGTGTTAATGGTCAACAACCCGCAGATGCTCGCACTACAGAAACACGCGAGCGAGTTCACCAAGGAGTCCGGCATCACGGTGAACTTCACCGTCAAGCCGGAGAATGAGATGCGGAACCAGGCGGCACAAGAGTTCGCCAACCAGTCAGGTCAGTTCGACGTAGCAACGCTGTCGAACTTCGAGATTCCTTGGTACTCCAAGAACAACTGGCTCTGGCCTCTGGATGACATCCAGGCGTACAAGGACGACAAGGACTTCAACCAGGCCGATATCTTCCCGGCAATGACCGAGTCGCTGAAGGGTCCGGACGGCAAGCTCTACGGCGAACCTTTCTATGGTGAGTCTTCATTCTTGATGTACCGCAAGGATGTCGCGGATAAGGCGGGTGTGAGCATCAAGGACAACCCGACCTGGGACGAGGTCGCCGCCGCGGCAGCCAAACTGGACGGTGCCGAATCCGGGATGAAGGGCATCTGCCTGCGCGGCCTGCCTGGCTGGGGCGAGGTGTTTGCACCTCTGACCACAGTCGTCAACACCTTCGGAGGCACATGGTTCGAGAAGGACTGGACGGCCAAGGTCAACGCTCCGGAGTTCAAGGCGGCGACCACCTTCTACACCGACCTGGTGAAAGCGCATGGTGAGGCCGGCGCGGCACAGGCCGGCTTCGCTGAGTGCCTGACCGCGACGACCCAGAGCAAGGCGGCCATGTGGTACGACGCCACCTCTGCCGCCGGCAGCCTCGAGGCCCCTGATTCCCCGGTGAAGGGGAAGATGGCCTACGTGCAAGCGCCAGTCAAGATGACGAAGTCATCCGGCTGGCTCTATACGTGGGCATGGGCCATTGAAAAGAAGAGCCAGAAGCAAGATGCCGCGTGGAAGTTCATTTCATGGGCCTCGTCCAAGAAGTACGAAGAACTGGTCGGCGCGCAGGACGGCTGGGCAACGGTCCCGGCCGGCAAGCGCATCTCGACCTACTCCAACCCTGAGTACAAGAAGGCCGCCGGAGCGTTCGCCGAGCCGACACTAAAGGCGATCGAGGCTGCTGACCCGGTCAATCCAGGTGTCCAACCGCGCCCAACAATCGGTATTCAGTTCGTCGACATTCCCGAGTTCCCCGACCTTGGGACCAAGGTCAGTCAGGACATCTCGGGGGTCATCGCCGGTAAGAAGAGCGTCGACGATGCCTTGAACAACGGGCAAAAGCTGGCCGAGGTGGTCTCGAAGAAGTACCAGGGCAGGTAAGCAGGATCTGAGGGCTTCGGCGGGCTCAGCCGTACCACAAGCGAGCTGAGCCTGTCGAACCCCAAGATCACTCCCGACAAATAAACGCTGGCGTGAACTTGTCGAAAGGGCTGGAGCCATCTCTCGGCAGCTCACTTAACACTTGACAAGGAGGCATGGCGCAGATGGCCACTGCAACCACGACGCCCCTCGAGACCGAGACTGCCAAAGCAGCCAAGAAGAAGGAGCCAAAGCCGAGCTTCAGCGAACGCTGGATGAACAAGCAAGGCTGGACTCGCCGATTCCCGCTGCTGCCGGCTTTGGTCTTCACCATCATCCTGACGCAGATCCCGTTCGTGGCGACGTTGATCATCTCGTTCATGAACTGGCAGGCAAATTATCCCAACGAGATCGCCTTCGGGACGCTCAACAACTACGTTACGGTCTTCACCGACCCGGCCCTGCGATCAAGCGTCTTCTTCACGATCGTGCTCACTGTGACCGTCGTGATCGTCTCCCTGGCGCTGGGACTTGGCATCTCGTTGCTGTTGAACCGCAGCTTCTTCGGCCGCGGGATCGTTCGCACCTTTATGATCGCTCCCTTCCTCATCGTGCCGGTTGCCGCCGCGCTGCTGTGGAAGCATGCGATCTACAACCCCGTGTATGGCCTGCTCAACGGAATCCTCACCATCCTTGGCGGCCAAAATGCCCCGCAACCGGACTGGATTACCGACTTTCCGCGGTTGGCGATAGAGGCCCAGCTGATCTGGTACTGGACCCCGTTCATGACCCTGATCTTGCTGGCCGGGCTGCAGTCTCGCCCAGGTGACGTCTTGGAGGCCGCTTCGGTCGACGGTGCCAACCCCTGGCAGACCTTCCGCTGGATCACGATGCCGCACATGCGCCGTTACCTGGAGCTCGGCGGCCTGCTCGGCTCCATCTACGTCGTACAGACCTTCGACACGGTGTTCGTCATGACGGCCGGCTCGCTCGGCACTGCGAACCTGCCCTTCACCGTTTACGAAACGCTCTACAGCGCGCAGGACTACGGTCTTGCGTCCGCACAAGGTGTGGTCGTGGTGATCTTCTCGATCGCTATCGCCACATTCCTGCTGCGTACCGTGTCCACCCTGTTCGAGGAGGAGACTCGATGACTACTGCACTCGCTCCGGAACCTAGCAAGCTGGCCGAGAAGCGAAAGAAGTCCAGCGAACGCGGCCGTGGACTCGGCTCACGCAGAGGCAATGTCATTGCAGGCATTGCGGCCTGGGCGATCGGCATCCTTTTCGTCTTCCCGGTTTTCTTCATGGTCTTGACCAGCCTGCACTCCGAGCCCAACGCATCAACCAACCCGCCCAGCTTCTTTGCCCCGCTCACTCTGCAGGGTTACCAGGAGTTCTTCGGTGCGTCCTCAGGAGCCAGCCCCTGGCCGCCCTTGATCAACTCAGCGACCGCATCGATCATCTCAACCATCCTGGTGATCCTGCTGGCAATCCCTGCGGCGTACGCGCTCTCCGTCAAGCCGATCAAGAAGTGGACAGATGCAATGTTCTTCTTCCTGTCCACCAAGATGCTCCCGGCCGTTGCCGGTCTGCTGCCGCTGTACATCTTCGCCAAGTATTTGGGGTTGCTCGACAACATCAACTACTTATTGATCTTGTACACGGCAATGAACCTGCCGATTGCGGTCTGGATGATGCGGTCGTTCCTGGCCGATATTCCGGTCGAGCTGTTCGAAGCCGCCGCTGTGGACGGCGCTGGCCTGATCCGTACCCTGCGCAGCATCATCGTGCCGATCATCTCCCCCGGGATTGCGGCTACCGCGCTGATCTGTTTCATCTTCGCCTGGAATGAGCTGCTGCTCGCCAACACATTGACCAGCGTGATAGCCGGAACGGCCCCGGTGTTCCTGACCAGCTTCGTGACATCGCAGGGTCTGTTCCTGGCCAAGGTCTGTGCAGCGGCGACGGTAGTTTCGCTGCCGGTGATCATCGCCGGCTTCGCTGCCCAGGACAAGCTGGTACAGGGCCTGTCTCTTGGTGCAGTCAAGTAAGGCGGGTCAGATGACGGCACTCAACCAAGCCAACCTCGGATCCCTGACCATCCCGGTGCCGAGCTACGACCGCTCGCAGGTCAACGTGGGCATCATGCACTTCGGTGTGGGTGGGTTTCATCGGGCCCACCAGGCGATGTACGTCGATCAGCTCATGGAACAGGGCAAAGCGCTCGACTGGGGAATCTGCGGCGTCGGTGTCATGCCGTTCGATCTCAAGATGAAGGAGGCGATGGAGGCCCAGGACTGCCTTTACACACTGGTTCTTAAAGATCCAGAGGGCGGTTGGCAGCCCCGGGTCATCGGCTCGATCGTGCAGTATCTGTATTCGCCGGATGATCCCGAGGCGGTCATCGAGAAGATGGCCGATCCGAATACACGGATCGTTTCACTCACCGTGACCGAGGGCGGCTACAACTTCAATCCGGTCACTGGTGAGTTCGATGCCACGAATCCGGCTGTTCAGGCAGATCTGGCTCCTGGAGCGGTCCCCAGCACGACATTCGGCTTGATCACGGAGGCGCTGGTACGCCGCCGCTCCCGCGGCATCGAGCCCTTCACGGTGATGTCCTGTGACAACATCCAGGGCAACGGTCACATGGCTCAGGAAGTCTTCGCCGCGTTCGCCCGGCTCCGGGATCCGGAGCTGGGCGACTGGGTCGAGGCGGCAGTCCAATTCCCAAACTCCATGGTCGACCGAATCACGCCGGCCACAACGGATGAGGACCGCGCACAGATCAGCGAACGCTTCGGCGTGGAGGATGCCTGGCCTGTGGTATGCGAGCCGTTCACCCAGTGGGCACTGGAGGACAAGTTCTCCTTAGGCCGACCGCCGTTTGAAGACGTCGGCGTGCAGGTTGTGCCAGATGTGGTGCCGTACGAGCTAATGAAGCTGCGACTACTGAACGCCAGCCACCAGGCGCTGTGCTACTTCGGCTATCTCGCGGGCTACCGACTGGTGCACGAGGTAGCCCAAGATCAGTTGTTCGCCAACTTCCTCCTGGACTACATGAATCGGGAGGCCACCCCGACCCTCGCCCCGGTGCCGGGCATCGACCTTGACGCGTACAAGCTGCAGTTGATCGAGCGGTTCTCCAATGCTGCCGTTCGGGACACGGTCGCCCGGCTGTGTGCGGAGAGTTCTGATCGCATTCCTAAGTGGCTGCTACCGGTGGTTCGAGAGAACCTCGCCGCTGGTCGTGACGTCACTCTGTCGGCAGCTGTCGTTGCCAGTTGGGCGCGATACGCCGAGGGTGTGGACGAGCAGGGCGAGCCGATCAAGGTGGTCGACAGGCTGGCCGACACGCTGCAGCAGATCGCTGCCCAACAGCGCGATGATCCGCTGGCCTTCGTGAAGAATCGCGAGCTGTTCGGTGAGCTGGCAACCGAGTCGACCTTTACCGAGCGGTACTTGGACACGCTGAACTCGCTGCACAGTAACGGGGCTCGGGCGACGCTGGAGGCCCTCGCCTCGCGCTCTTCTCGAGTGTGAGACGTTGGCATTATTCAGCCGACTTGGGCGTCGAACTCGTTTCGCACCACACCGATGCGTAACGACGTAATCACTGCCAGCAGCGCGACAACGGCCATGGACGCCTCCACGACGCCAAAAGTCAGCGCGAGGTTTCCCGTCGGATGCAGCGCGGCAAAGATGGTGCCCGCCACACCGATGAAGATCGCCGAACCCAACGCGTCGTAGACGTTCAGCGAGGAGCCGTTCCTGCCCTGATCGCCTGCCGCGGAAAGGCTCATCACTGCCAGTGAAGTGCTGGCCGTGGCAAGCCCCATGCCGAGCCCGCCGAGGACCCAACTAAACGCGACCAAGCCGTACGGGAGTCTGGGAAAGAATGCGACCAGACTCACCAGCGCCAACCCGAACGCCACCGAGGCGCAACCGAGTGTGATCAACACGTCGCGGCGCATTCGCAACCACGGTCGGGACTGCAACCAGGAGCCGGCAGTCCAGCCGATAGCGCCGACGGTCAGCACCGCGCCTGCTTGGAGGAGTGGAACCGACCGCTGCTCGACCAGCATCAATGGCACGAACGCCTCTGCACCAAAGAACGCACCGGGAAGCAGGCCCCGCGTCTGGATGACCTGCGACAGTCCGCGACGGAACCTCAAGAAACCGGGCGGCATGAGCTGTGGTAGCGCCACCAAAAGCATTGCGAGACCAACCATTAGCAGCCCCAGCCCGACCCAGCCCAGGCGCTGGCCAGCCAGCTGCAGAGCCGCCGTTGCGAGGCAGAGCATGGCCGCAGCCCACAAGGGTGCCGGTTTTTGAGACGCCGGGTTCTGGGCGGCATCGTTGGCTTGCCGCCGTTGGGCGATCATTCGTCGCAGACTTGGCAACGCCATGGCGCCGCCGAAGATCACCAAGGGGATCACGGCGAAGAACACCCAGTGCCAGCTCAGATGGTTGGTCAGCCAAGCCGAAGCCGGTGGGCCGACGAAGGATGGCAGCACCCACGCCGTGGAGATGTAGGTGAACATTTTCGGTCGCTGCGTAAGGCTATAGGCCTGCGCGACGCATACGAAGATCGCGACGTTCATGGTGCCGCTGCCCAGTCCCTGTACGAGCCGGCCCAAGACGAGTTGTGCCATGTGTTGTGCGGTACCGGACACAATCAGTCCCGCGAGAAAGATCACCAAGCCGGCGAACAATGGCTCGGCCGGACCGATGCGATCGCTGATCCGGCCGCAAACGACCGTTGCAAACAGCATCCCGATCAAGAACAGGGAAAAGGCCCACGCGTAGTAGCTCAAGCCGTTGACATCACGAGCCGCCACCGGCATCGCAGTGGCCACGGAAATGGTCTCGAAGGCGATCGCCACGATAGTCGCGCACAGACCGATGGTGAGCGCACGCTGGGAGACTTGCGGCACGGCCACGGCGGCGCTGTCGGCGGTCTCCTGCCTGACCATCCCACCAGTCCACCACTTATATGTGTTCGCTCGCGAACCGACGATGCGCGGAGCGAGCGCCAAAGAACGGAGCAATCAAACTGTCTAGACTGGCCGATGTGAGTCAGCAACCAAGCCCCGGTGCCGAGACGATCGTCGATGAGCGTACCCAGGAACGCCCCGACTACCGTGTTGAGGAAGGCGATCATGAGCGCTTCTCGCACTATGTGCCAAAGGACAAGCTGACCGAGGCGATGGTCATGGGTACGCCCGTCGTCGCGCTGTGCGGCAAGGTTTGGGTGCCAAGCCGTGACCCTGAGCGGTTCCCGGTGTGCCCGGAATGCCAAGAGATTTGGGAATCCCTCGAATCCAGCGACGACGAGGGCTAGTTACCTACTGCCGTTAAGCGGCGCGGACCTCTAGTCTGACGCCATGGACTCCGCTGTCAACAGCCAGCGAACGCTCGTGCTCGTTCGGCACGGAAAGTCCTCCTGGGATCTGGACGTCGATGATCATGAGCGGCCGCTATCGGCGCGCGGGCGGCGTGATGCTGAGGCGATCGGCCGGTGGCTAAGCGAACGATCACTGCGTCCCGACCTGGTGCTCTGCTCAACGGCAGTCCGCACCAAGCAGACCTGGGAGTGCGCGATGATGGGCGGTGCCACGGCCGACGAAGTCCAATACCGGCCTGATATCTACCACGCCTGGGTGCCCGAACTACTCGCCTTGATCCGTGACGTGCCTGAAGAGATCCATAGCGTGCTCGTGCTCGGACATGCTCCAGGCATTCCTGATCTTGTAGAGCACGTCTGTGTGCGCACGCAATCACCTGACTGGGCCCGGATGGACAGCAAGTTTCCGACGAGCGGACTGGCTCTGGTCAACGTGCCCGGACCCTGGCGCGAGCTGGGAAAGGCCCGCGCTGAGTTGGACAGCTTCGTGGTGGCGCGCGGCTAACCTCCCATTTTCTGACGCCAGTTTTGATTCAGGAGGCGTGTTGCGCCCTGCTCGCCAAACCAGTGTCAGTTTTTGAGGGCGATCGCCTGAACAATCGCGGCGACGACGATCTCGGGATGTTCTTTGAGCATCGTCCACGTGAAGCGCAGTACCCGCCAGCCATTTGCAACCAGGGCATTCTGCCGCCATCGGTCCGACTCGAAGAGGTCCTGATCTTCCTGGTGTCGGCGGCCGTCAATTTCAATTGCGAGTTTGATGTGCGGGAATGCAATGTCGATGAAATAGAGGCTGCCCTCAAGGAACACCGGAAGGTTCGTCTCCCAGCCGGTGAGGCCGGCCGCGCGAAGGATCCGATGTGCGAGACGCTCGGCAGCCGACCATGGTTCGTTCCGGGAGTCGATGATCAGCTTGAGTCGTTCCTGGTTGCCGGCGCGGTTGGGAGTCAGACGAAGGGCCTCATACATCCCTTCCAGGGTTGCGGCGCGGGTGCGGAGCGCGACATCGATCGCGTCGGCGCACTGGAAGGTGGCGAGATCGATGGCAGTCAGTGCTGGCGCCGTGTATCGAAGGCCAGCACGCTCGACGACAAGCTCGGGAGGAATGCGGCGGCGGCTAAGTCTGTAGCCTGGGCGACTCGCCACTCTCGTGGATGCGGCAACATCAACCGTTCCCATAGGTGCATCAGGCCAGAAGGAAACCCTCGCAGCCGCACCGCCGAAGACCACAGCGTCCGGGTGGCGATGGCTCACAGCGCGCATCAGGATCTCGACGTTGCGCGCGAGCTCCGGCTGCGCATAGACACCGGGCAACAGCGGCACCAGCTTCCCCTGTCTCACCAGCCACGCAATGGTGTTGGCAAGGCTCGGGTGGTCTCGGCGGCTGATCAGTCCTCCGCCACGACGAAGGAAAAAGTCGACCTCTGAACACGCCTTCATACCTAAGAGGCTGCGGACGCGGAGGCCAATCGTGCGCCGCCCAGCAGACTCTGTGGACAGCGCTCGAACGTTAGGCATCAGCTGTGCATAACAGAGAGTCTCTGAGAAATTGACGCGCGTTTGCTCTGGCGGCTGCGACACGCCGCAAGCTGAGCAACCAGCGTCAGTTAATGAGGGATCTCAGCCTTTTGCCACCAGGTCGGCGACAAACTGAAGCTTCGCAATCACTGGCTGTGCCAAGACGAAGGGATAAAGATCGGGTTTACCCATGCTCCGGTTGATCTGATTCAAGCCCTTGGTCAGCGGCAACCAGGTCTGCGCAATCACTTCAGCCATGGATGCCTCCAATGGGCGAACGGCTGGCTCATCGGGAATGAGTCCGAAGGCCTCCGCTGTTTGCAGCGTGTCGGCGATATGCAGGAAATGGCCGAACACTTCCGCGAAATCCTCCAACGGATGCATGGTGGCATACGCGCTGATGAACTTGTCCTGCCAATCCTGGCCCGACCCGGCCGAATAGTGGCGTTGCAGCGCCTCCTCATAAGAGGTTGTTTCGTCTCCAAAAACCGCTCGAAACTCCTCGCGCCGTTCGTCGCCGAGCGCCAGCAGCTCGTAGTAGTAGTGCCCGATCTCATGTCGAAAGTGCCCTAGCACCGTGCGATACGGCTCGTCCATGCTCTCCCGCAACGCCTCGCGATGGGCATCGTTGCTCTCGGCCAGATCAAGGGTGATGATGCCGTTCTGGTGGCCGGTCATGATCTTGCTATGAGTACTAGAGAGCAGATCGAACGCCAAGCCGCTGAAGCCGTCACTGATCTTGATCGGCAGCTCCAGCTCGTCGAGTCCGAAGATCAGCCGACGCTTGGCTCCCTCAGCGATCCAGTATTGGCTTAGCCCAACCGTGTCGCCGTCCGCCGGCCTCGTACGGGTCAAGCTGCAACAAAAGCACACCCCGAGGGTTGACGTCGAATCGGCGATCCAGTTGCATCCGCAGCGGTTGAGGTTGGCGCAGATCGGGCGATCGGCGTTGACGGCCACCATGGTGTGTTGCTCCCGCGAGTACCCGACTGAGCTGCCGCAGCTCACACATACCGAGTTTTCAAAAAAGAGCTCGGCGCCGCAGATTTCACACTGGAAAGCACGCACAATCGCTGTTACACCTCGGCCATGTCGACCGAGACCTCCATCTTGGATTTCTTCGCCTCGGTGAAGATCACGCCCTTGACAGGTGGTACGTCGCCGTAGTCACGCCCCCACGCGATGGTGGTGTGGGCATCGTCGATCAGGCGGTCGTTTGTCGGATCGAGGTAGAGCCAGCCGCCACCCGGGATCCAGCAACCGACCCAGGCATGGCTGGCAGCGTCCTGGGCTTGCCGTGGTTTGCCCGGGGCCGGGCGGCTGGCGAGGTATCCGCTCACGTAACGCCCGGCCAATCCGAGCGAGCGCAGGCATGCCACCATGAAATGCGCGAAGTCCTGACAGACCCCGGCCCTCTTTTCGAGCAGGTCCGACACTTTGGTTCGCAGCGTTGTGGAGCCTGACTTGTACGTGAAGTCGGCATGTATCCGATGCATGAGATCCACTGCCGCCTCGCCGATCGGGCGTCTAGCCGGAAAGGACAGCCGAGCATAGTCCTGAATCGGTGGCGGAACCTCGACATAAGGCGACGGGAACGTGAAGTCGGCCGCCTCCCACGCCTCCGGGTCATGATCTTGAGAACCCGGCAATATCCGATTGCTGGGGCGGGTCTGTTCCCAGGGCACGGCCAAGGCAGCAGGATCCAGTTCGCCCACTGCTACGTTGACGACGCTGGTGGAGATTACCACCAAACGGGTGTGCGGCTGCACGACGTGGAAGTAGGAATTGGTATTGCCATAAAGATCAACATGGCGGAACAGATCCGTCGGCTCGGGCTCGATGCTGACCTCATGGGCGACACAGGTCTGCCATCCAAGATCACGGGGGCGAAGGTGAACCAGACCATAGCTTCCGGTGACATCGGAGCTATAGGTATAGGTAGTCCGGTGCTCGATGCGGTACGTGGTCATGTCGAACCGCCCACCGCATCGGCCCGGAACAGAGGTCGCTGAGTCGGTGGCTGCTGCTGATAGTGATCACGGATCGCATCTGACAGCGTGCGCAGCTGGTGCTGAAGGCCGGTAAGCACATCGTGGAGCTCCGAGCGCCGGCCGTTGTCCGCTTCGGCGAGTGCGGTGGGATCACTGGTCCGGACCCGCTCGGCGAGACTGTCGAGCAGGCGCAGCGGTCGGGCCGTTGGTGAGGTATTCGGCAGTGCGCGCAGGTCAGTCCGGATCCGGTTCAGCTGGTACGCGACGGAGCGCGGATTGAACGGATCGATGACAAGCAGCTCGATCAAAGCCTCAACCCCGGCCCGAGTCCGATAACGCCGGCGGAACGTCACGATCGACTCGGCCGCGGTAAGCACTGCCTCGAGCACGATCGCATCGGTTTCTGGGGCGCGCTCTTGACAGATCGTCACCCGTAGCAACGCCAGAATTTGCAGCGCGCGCTCCAGCCCGCGCCCGGAGTCGAGCATGTACCAACCGGGATCCCGAACCATGTTCTCCGTCGCGATGCCCGCGAGTGCGAGCAATCCGGAAAGCACGCGCTCGCTGACATCGGTGAATTGCAGGCCTTGGTCATTCGGGTTGTTGGCCAGCGCCGCGACAGCGCGGTCAATGTCGGCAAGCACTATCCAGACGTCTTCGGACAGCTGATCACGTACGCCCTGGCCGGCCAACGACAGGGCCGCGAGGGACTGCGCGACGGTGCCCGTCCGGTGCCGATCCAGCAGCATTGATCGAAACTCCGAACCCATCTCCCGCTGGGAGAGGAATCCCGGATACGTCGTACTCACATGGGTGACTGCCTGCAGCATCACCTGCAGGGCGCCACCCTGGGTAGGGCCGAGATCGGTCTCGAAGGCGACCGTGCGGGTAGCCAGCAGCAGCCGCAGTAGATCTTCGGCCCTTTCGGCATACCGGCCGAACCAGTAAAGGTCGCTGAGTACGCGCGGGACCATTGCGACCGAGGCCGACAACGCTGGAAGGAACCCGAGCTCATCGCCAGCGCGATCGCGGGCAAGGACTTTGGGAGCCGCGACCGGCTCGCTGCCGACGACCCAGACATCCTTGGCCAGCTGGCCGTTCGGGTCGGTGACGAAGACCCCACGCCGCTCAGAATTGTCATCGGTGACTCGCGCCAGACCGCCAAGCATCGCGGCGTACGACTCACCGCTGCGGACCGCGAAGGAACGTAGCACCACGTTGCGGCGAACCAGCCGATTCTCCACGCTGGTCGGGGCAGAGGACAGGTGCAGCACTTCTTGACCGACAAATCGGTGGGGCGCCGCTTTGATTTTGTCGGCAAGCAGCTCGCGCTGCCGGCTTGTCAATCCCGCGCCACGAACACTGCGCCCGTGACCGCGACTGATCGGCCGGACGACCAGTGAATCCAGATTGCTCAGCACATGGCTCCGCGCTGTTCGGTCGCCGCACCACCAAGTTTCGACCGAAGGCAATCGCAATGACTGACCGAGCAACCGCTCACACAGCTCCGGCAGGAAGGGCATCAAGGCGGGATTTTCCAGTACCCCGGATCCGAGGTTGTTGAGGACACTCACGGTGCCTTGGCGCACGCATTCCAGCAAGCCGGTCACTCCTAGCCTGGAATTGGGACGCAGCTCCAGCGCATCCATCCAGGTCGAATCGACCCGGCGCAGAATGACATCGACCTGCTCCAACTTGCCGAGAACCCGCATCCAGACCCGACCGTCCCGGACCGTAAGGTCGCTGCCCTCAAGCAGTGGGAAGCCAAGCAGAGAGGCCACGAAGGCCTGGTCGAAGGCGGTTTCTGAGAGTGTGCCGGGACTGAGCACGACAACTCGTGGATCCTCGACCGCGCTGGGTGCGGCATCGACAAGGGCCAATCGCATCGCCTGGAAGAACGGCGTGAGCCGATGCAGATTGGCCTGGTGATAGATCTCTGGCATCACCCGTGACACCACCCGGCGGTTCTGCATGGCATACCCAGCGCCGGATGGCGCTTGAGTTCGATCCGAGATCACTTTCCATTGCCCGCTGCTATCTCGCCCAAGATCGGCAGCAACCAGGAACAACCGCTGCCGGACTGCTACTTCGCTGCCTACCAGCGGCCGAAGGTACTCATCATGATCGAAAATGGCCGCGGCCGGAAGGTGATGCCGCGCCAGCAGCCGCCGCGCACCGTAGAGGTCGGCCATAATCGCATCCAACAGGTGGGCGCGTTGCACCAGCCCGGCCTCGAGCCCGGCCCATTCGCGGTCTTCGAGAAGGAGCGGCAGCGGGTCAAGCCGCCAGCGCTGCGGCTCAGCCAGCTCGGTCGGCGGCGCCGCCGGCGGGCCGTGTCCGTTGGCCTCATCAGCGATCGAGATCTTTGACGCCGGGCTCGGCGTATAGGTGACATTGTCGTCTTCAAGCAGCCGAGCGACCTCGCGTTGTGCCTGCAAGAGGTCGGCGTCGGCGAAGTGATCAAGATGACCGAGCAATGCCGACCACCCGTGGCGTACGGTGCCATCCGCCGCCGCAAACTCGTCGTATGCCGGCTCCGATTCCATCGTGGTAGATCGGCTCGCCGCTTCCAGGTAGCGGCCGAGTACGGTCATGTCGCACCACTTCGGGATCCGTGGACCCCCCAGCCGCGCGGTACGGGGCGACGCAGATCGAGCGTTAGCGGGTATTCGTCGTCGCTTGCCGTGCGCCTGATCAGCTGGGAGTCCAGGGCCTCGAGATCGATCATGCCGGTGGTATGGCCCATCGGTTCGAACCTCCGAGACCGCCGGGCCTCAGCCTCAAGCGCGTTGACCGGAGGATGAGCGTACGCCCGACCGCCTGGGTGGATTACGTGATAGGTGGCGCCGCCGCGTGAGAGCCGGCTGGCTCTATCAATGAGATCGAACGACAGCGGCGAATCGACATCGAGGCTCGGATGCAGCGACGACCATGGTTTCCAAGCCTTGTAGCGGACTCCGGCAACGTAACGGCCAGGCGTACCGGCGGCCGCCAGCGGCACCGGCCGACCGTTGCAAGTCAGCACATGTTGTTCGGGCACAAACCCGTTCACTGCCACCTGCAGCCGTTCGGTCGAGGAATCCACATAACGAGCAGTACCTCCAGCGGTTGCCTCTTCACCGAGCACATACCAGGGCTCGATGGCGCTGCGCAGCTCCAGCTCCACACCGCTGACCGTGGTTACCCCAATGCGCGGAAATCGGAACTCGACGAACGGCAGCAACCAGGACAGGTCGAACTCGATGTCGTGGGCGCGCAGGTCAGCAACGACCTGTGCGATGTCGGCGAGAGCAAAATGAGGCAGCAGGAATCGCTCGTGTGAGGCGGTACCCCAACGAACCAGGGGCGCAGAGTAGCGCTCTTCAGCGAACCTAGCGACCAGCGCGCGTACCAGCAGCGCCTGGACGAGCGCCATATCGGGATGCGGCGGCATCTCGAAGCCGCGAAGTTCTAGAAGTCCGAGTCGGCCGCGCATCGAATTTGGGTTGTAGAGCTTGTCGATGCAGAACTCGGCGCGATGAGTATTGCCGGTGATGTCGGTCAGCAGGTGCCGGAGTGCCCGATCAACAGCCCAGGGTCGATGTTCGGTGTCGGCCAGCGCATCGATCTCGGCGAAGGCGATTTCCAGCTCGTACAGGGTTTCGGGTCTGCCCTCATCGACCCGTGGAGCCTGGCTGGTGGCACCAACGAAGCGTCCCGAGAACAGGTAGGACAGCGACGGATGGTGCTGCCAGTAGGTGATCATGCTCACCAGCAGGTCCGGCCGGCGGACCAACGGCGACCGGATGGGTTCGGGACCACCGAGCGTCAAGTGGTTGCCGCCACCGGTGCCACTGTGCCGTCCGTCGAGGGCAAACGTTTCGGCGCCCAGTCGGTGCTGCCGGGCAAGTGCATAGAGCGTCTGAGTCAGTTCGGAGAGCTCCGCCCAGCTGGAGGTGGGATGGACGTTGACTTCGATCACTCCGGGGTCCGGAGTGATCGACAACGTCTTGATCCGAGGGTCGGGCGGGGGTCCATAGCCTTCCAAGATCACGGCGGTACCGGTCTGGGTCGCAGTCTGGTCGATCAGCCGTACCAGCTCGACGAACTTCTCCAACCTTTCCAGTGGAGGCAGGAACACGTGCACGAAACCGTCGCGGGCCTGAACAACCAATGCCGTACGCGCCGGCGCATCCTGCGAATCGACCACGACGGCCCGTAGTTGATCACTTTGTTCGGCAAGGGCCGGCCCCGCCTTGACATATGACTCCTCACCGGCGTACTCCGGATCTGTCCACGAGAGGGCATCCAGTGGCAGTCGTGACCCGGCCGGCGAGTCCCCTGGAATAAGCACCAGGCGGCCGCGCCGGGTCCTCCAGACAGGGCTGGCCCAGCCGTCACCGAACCATGACGGCAGCAGCGGCAGCACCCAGGCAGCCGGCTCGGCCTCCGCGCTGTCCAGCTCACTGACGAGCTGCGGGTCCGGTCGCTCGGGATCGAGGCTCGGCCGCGGGCCGGCTGGCTGGCTTACTTCTCGGGCAAGCTTGGCGAGTGGATCTTCGTACGCCGGTTGCAGTTGATCATCCGGAAGACCGAATGCAGCGGTAATGGTTCGCGCTAGCCGCTGCGCCGAGACGGCGGCCTCGGGATCGGGCCTTGCGTCATCAAAGGGATCGGCTAACAGCGCAGGATCGCTCCAGAGGTGCTCGCCATTGCTTAGCCACACCAGACCGATCTGCCAACGGGGCAGCGGCTCGCCGGGGTACCACTTGCCTTCGCTCCGTTGCACCAGGCCGCCCTTCGCGTACCGGTCTGCCAGGGCGGCGGCCAGCCGATTCGCGAGCTCCCGCTTCTGGAGTCCATCGGCTGCGACTGTCCATTGCGCTGAGGTCATGTCGTCTACGCACACGAATGTGGGTTCGCCGCCCATGGTGAGCTCAAGGCCCGCTGATTGCAGCCGCTCATCAACGAGCTCGCCTAGCCGCTGGATGCGGTCGACCTGAGCCGCTGTGTACGGCAGGGTGGTGCGCGGCTCCTCCTGGGCACGCCATACCCGGTTGGAGTAGTCCATGATCGTTTCGACGGGCTCGGTGGACCCGGTGATGGCGGCTGCCGACGCAGGATGCGGTGTCGCGGCCAGCGGAATGTGACCCTCACCGGCGAAGAGAGCCGAGGTCGGATCCAGCCCGATCCAACCCGCACCAGGGATGTAGGCCTCAGCCCATGCATGCAAGTCGGTGAAATCTTCGGTGGGACCGCTCGGACCTTCCAGACTCGGCTGGTCTGGGGCCAGCTGAACCAGATACCCCGAAACAAATCGGGCCGCCAGCCCGCAGTGACGTAGTGCCGTTACTAATAGCCAGGCCGAATCTCGGCAGGACCCGATCTGACGATCAAGGGTCTGATCAGGGGTCTGAACGCCGTGTTCCATCCGGACCGAATAGGCGACATCGCCATGGACGGCAGAATTCAGCGCGCCAAGGAACTGAATCGTCGATTGTCCGTCGGGCTCTGGAGCGGTCGTGCCCACCCAGTCGTCGAAGATCGGGCCACGGGCCGCGGCGGGGATGTCGAGGTAGGGCTTGAGATCGGTGGCAAGCTCCGCTGGATATTGAAACGGATAGTTCTCGGCATAGCCCTCGATAAAGAAATCGAACGGGTTGATCGTCCGCATGTCCGCGACCAGGCCCACGGTGATTTCGAGCTCGCGGGCTTTGCCGCTGAACACCGCGCGCGCCAGGTAGTTGCCGAAGGGATCCTGCTGCCAGTTGAGGAAATGGTCGGACGGAGAGATCGTCAGGGAGTACGCCTCGATCGGCGTCCGCGAATATGGCGCGGGACGCAACCGGATGACATGCGGCCCGATCGCAACTGGCCGATCGAACCGATAGGTCGTACGGTGCTCGAGCGCGATCTTCATCTAGTACCGGTAGTGATCGGACTTATACGGTCCGCCGACGTCTACGCCTAAGTAGGCAGCCTGCTTGGGCGTCAACTCGGTCAGATGTACTCCCAGCGCATCGAGATGCAGTCGGGCGACCGTCTCATCGAGGTGCTTAGGGAGTGTGTAAATCCCGAGCGGATACTCCTCGGGCTTGGTAAAGAGCTCGATTTGAGCAAGCACCTGATTGGTGAATGAGTTGCTCATCACAAAGCTGGGATGTCCGGTGGCATTGCCGAGATTCATGAGTCTGCCTTCGCTGAGCACGATGATGCTATGAGGCTCGGCGCCGTTCTCGGCAAACTGCCACTCGTCGACCTGCGGCTTGATGTTGATCTTCGTTGCGCCCGGCAGCGCGGCCAGGCCCGCGATGTCGATCTCGTTGTCGAAGTGCCCGATATTGCACACGATCGCCTGATGCTTCATGCGCCGCATCTGGTCCGCGGTGATCACGTCACGGCAGCCGGTCGCGGTGACGTAGATGTCGGCGAGGTCGAGTACGTCCTCAAGCCTGGCCACCTGGAAGCCGTCCATCGCTGCCTGCAGCGCGCAGATCGGGTCGATCTCGGTAATGATCACCCGGGCGCCCTGGCCGCGAAGCGAGTCGGCACATCCCTTGCCGACGTCGCCGTAGCCGCACACGACAGCAACCTTGCCGCCGATCAGGACATCAGTTGCCCGGTTCAGGCCGTCGATGAGGGAATGCCGTACGCCGTACTTGTTGTCGAACTTCGACTTCGTGACCGAGTCATTGACGTTGATGGCCGGGAACATCAAGGTGCCGGCACGCATCATTTCGTACAGGCGATGGACGCCGGTGGTGGTCTCCTCGGTCACGCCCTTGATGGCATTGGCCACCTCGATCCAGGACCGTCCTGCTGCCAACGTTTGGCGTAGCAGCCCCAGGAACACTTTCCACTCATCTGAATCGTCTTCCGAGGCCTCTGGCACCTCTCCGGCCTTTTCAGCCTCAGCGCCCTGGTGTACGAGCATCGTGGCATCGCCGCCATCGTCGAGGATCATGTTGGCCAGCTCACCCGCGGGCCAGTCGAGAATCTGCTTCGTGCACCACCAGTACTCCTCCAAGGTTTCGCCCTTCCAGGCAAACACCGGTACGCCCATGGGATCCTCCGGCGTACCGTGCGGCCCAACGACAACGGCGGCAGCGGCATGGTCCTGAGTGGAGAAGATGTTGCAGCTTGCCCATCGCAGCTCTGCGCCCAGCGCCACCAGCGTCTCGATCAGCACGGCAGTCTGCACGGTCATGTGGAGGGAGCCGGCAATTTTGGCGCCTGTCAAGGGCTTGGAGTCGCCGTACTGAGCGCGCATCGCCATCAAGCCCGGCATTTCATGCTCTGCCAGGCTGATCTCCTTACGTCCGAACTCAGCGAGGGTCAGGTCGGCAACATGAAAATCCATGATGGGAAGCCTAGGGGAGGCGACCGATATCCAAAGAATCTTCATCGCTTCGCGATGCGTTATGCGTCACAGCTGGCTGGATCTCCGGGCGTACGTTTCGCACCAAACCTGCGCTAACCCCACAATTCAGCCCACCAAGGCGTACGTCCGCCGCCAAAGGTGCGCTAACGTCCAGGGCGCGTGTCAGTGGCTGGGCGCGGCCGGGCGCTCTGGCCTAGGGGCCGGAACATGATCCGGGTCGTAGATGTCCGGCTCCAGATAAAGCGCGGTCACCATCGGCTCAGCCTCGCGGATCTTGACCTCGGCCCGATCGATCGTGTCCGTCACCTCAACGGCAGTATCACAAGGGACGACGGCGATCTTGGCAGCCACCAGCACCTCTTCCGGCCCGAGGTGCAGCGTTTTCATATGGATGATTCGCTCTACGCCCAAGGTGTCAGCAAGCGCTCGCTCTATCCGATCAACGACTTCGGGGCTGGCCGCCTCACCGAGCAGCAGGCTCTTGGTCTCGATAGCCAGAGCGATCGCCACCGCAACCAGGAGCAGCCCGATCATGACCGTACCGAGCACGTCGTACAGGCCGTTGTTAGTCAGCAGCGTCATGCCGACGCCGAAGAGCGCAAAAACCAATCCCACCAGCGCGGCGAAATCCTCGAGCAAGATCACCGGCAACTCCGGCGCCTTGGCGGCGCGAATGTACTTGCTCCAGGTTTGCTTGCCGCGGGTCTTGTTCGACTCCCGGATAGCGGTCCGGAATGAGAGGCTTTCGGCCACGATCGCTCCCACCAAGATCACCACCGGAACCCACCACCACCTGCTTTCCAGCAGCTCGTTGGGATGTCCTTCTTGGATCTCATGCCACTTGTGGTACGCCTCGTACAGCGCAAAGAGCCCGCCAACGCTGAACAACACGACCGAAACGATGAAGCCGAAGATGTACCGCTCCCGGCCGTAGCCAAAAGGATGCTCTTCGGTGGCCTGCTTTTGGGAACGCCGCCCGCCAACCAGCAGCAGCACCTGGTTCCCCGAGTCGGCAACCGAGTGAATGGCCTCAGCCAACATCGATGAGGCCCCGGTGAGCACCCACGCACCGAACTTGGTCAATGCAATGAAGCAGTTGGCGATCAGCGCGGCAATGACCGCCTTGGTTCCACCCTCTGCGCTCACAGGTGAATCCTGCCAGAGATAGAAACCCGTCAGCGTTCCAGGCTGCGGCCGAGGCCGACAGAGAGATATACCGCGGCGAACATTCCGGTCTGCAGCAACGTTGCATACCGCTCGACATCCGAGCCTGACCAATGTGCGATCGTGCACACGCGTACGTCGTTGCGCTCCGCAGCTGCTACCAGCCGCTGATGATCGGTACGGATCAGGCTCTCGGTGTTGCCGTCGTCGAGAAGCACCAGAGTTGGCCGTCGATCAACCGATATCTGATCTTCGAACGGGTCTGCAAAAGGATCGCGAGGTGCGGTGGACTCCAAGATCGGCACCAGCGCGTCGGCATCGGCCGCCAGCGCAGCGCGGCCGCTGGCGGCCCGGAGCGCTTCGGCGATTCGGCGACTGGCCCGGGCAGCAAGGACCGAACCACCCCAGACGAGCGGCTGGGCGTCGGCCAGGCCCATGGCGAGATCCTTGGCGGGGTTTTCAGCAACATCGGCGAACGGCGAACAATCCTCGGCCACCCGATCCATTGCATCGGCGACCAGCTCCGGACGCACCTCAGGGCCGAGCTGCATCTTGTGCAACCCATCCAGCACTACGATGGCCGCCGCCAACGGATCAGCAGTTGCGGTCGGCAAGATGATCGTGGATCGGGACGCCGCGTGCTCAGCGATCATCGACGGTCGTGGACAGGCGATCAACAATTGGCTGCCGCGGCGTACCGCCTCGTGCACCGTGGCGATCACACCGGCAGCTGCGCTCTCGCTTGCCATCACCACGACGAGGTCCAAAGCGCCAACCCACCCGGGGAGGCCGTGGGTCGGCCAGGCTACGAACGGCACGGGGCAGACCGGTTCCAGCATCGCCCGGATGAAACGCGCTTCTGTCCCGGTGGCGATCACGGCGCGGGGGCGCGGCAATCCGCGCAGTTGATTGATCGGCTCCATGGAATCGGCCGTCTCGCGGCGTACCCGCGCGCCGGCTTCGGCTAGTCTGCGCAGGATCGCATCGACTCCGGCCAGCGCCCGTTGATCCTCCAGCCAGGAGTCGTTGAAGATCGACATCACCGATCCGGTCAGCTCGCCGCACCGTCAGCACGAGAGCCGGGACGACGAGCCTCCTCGATCAGTAGCACCGGAATCTGCTGCCGTACCGGATAGGCCAGCCCACAGTCGGCGGCCAGGCAGACTAGCTCGTCGCGCTCATGATCAACAGCAAGCGCCCCATGACAGTTGGGACAGGCCAGAATCTCCAGCAGCTCCGGAGCCAGTTCGACTGCCATGCTCCCTCCTCCTCCGCCTATGCGCGGATCAAACCTAGCGTCTCGTCACGCAAAGCCTCCATGGTTTGCTGGCTGGCGGCCTCCACATTCAATCTGAGCAGTGGTTCGGTATTGCTCGGTCGCACATTCACCCACCAATCCGGACCGGTAATGGTCAGCCCGTCGAGTCGATCTTGCTCGCCGCGACCGGCGAAGGCGGCAGCGACTCGTTCCATGATCATTTGCTGGTCATCCACTCGGCTGTTGATCTCTCCAGAAGCCGCGTAGCGCTCGAAGCGAGCGACCAGCTCTGACAGTGGGCGATCCGAATGGCCGACAGCGGCCAGCATGTGGAGCGCAGCCAGCATCCCTGTGTCGGCTCCCCAGAAGTCGCGGAAGTAATAGTGCGCGGAGTGTTCGCCACCGAAGATCGCATTGTGTTCGGCCATAGCGGCTTTGACGAAGGTGTGGCCCACCTTGGTGATGACGATCTTGCCGCCAGCGGCTTCCACGACCTCGGGGACAACTCGTGAGGTGATCTTGTTGCAGACAATGGTGGCCCCCGGCTCGCGGGCAAGCTCGTTGCTAGCAATCATGGCCGTGACTGCTGACGGACTGACCACCTCGCCGCGCTCATCGATGATGAAGCAGCGATCAGCGTCACCGTCGAAGACCAGTGCAAGATCAGCCCCGTGATCATGGACAGCCGCTTGGGCGTCGAGAAGATTCTCCGGCTCGAGCGGATTCGGGGGGTGGTTGGGGAAGCTACCGTCGAGCTCGGTGAACAGGCCGATCAGTTCAAGATCATTACCGCCGAGCACGGCGGGCAGGGTGTACCCGGCCATCCCGTTGCCCGCATCGGCCACTACCCGCAGCCGCCGGATGCCGCCCATGTCGACAAGGGAGTGCAAGTGGGCAGCGTACGCGGACAGCACGTCTTGCTCAGTACGCGTGCCACGGGTCGCTGCTGGCTCGGGCTCTGTTCCGGCGGCGCGCTCGGCGATCTTGATCAGGTCGGCTGAGGTGATCGGCTTGGCCCCTGCCAAGCAGAACTTGATTCCGTTGTATTCGGCGGGGTTGTGGCTCGCGGTGAACATTGCGCCTGGAAGATCGAGCCACCCGGAACCGAACCACAATTGGTCTGTACTCGACAGCCCGATGTCGATCACATCGACGCCGCGGCTCAACACACCATTGATGAAGGCGCCGGCCATTCGGGGACCACTGATGCGCATGTCGCGACCTACCACCAGCGCACGGGCCGTCTGAAGATCGAGGACATCGACGGCCGCAGCCCCAATGGCGTACGCACCGGCGGCGTCCCACTCCGGGTCTGATCCCTCGGTGATGCCGCGGATGTCGTTAGCTTTGAAGATCCCCCGCTTAATCATGGCGTGAGAATCCTAGACTGCCCGAGACGACTCAGCTTGCTCCGGGATCGGCAAGAACCGTCAGATGTCCGCGGCGTGCCAGTTCGACCAGGCCATTGTGGCTGCGTTGAGTCTCCATGGTTGTTCCTGGCGGGCCGTCGTACGCCAGCCCCGCGTCACGTACCGCGTCGGCAAGGGCCAGCAGATCATCAGTGCTCGGTTTCGGCTCTTCCTCGATGGCCAGTCTGATCACCTCCCAGCCCCGGGGCGCCGACAGGGTCTGGGCGTGCGATTGGCAAAGGTCATAGCAGTGCGGCTCGACTTGATTTGCCAGCGGTCCGAGAACCGCGGTGGAGTCTCGATAGGCATAGGTCAATGTCGAAGTGGCCGGATTGGGGCATCCTGCTCGAGAACAGCGACGCGACCTCACCTGCCTGACGGTACTCCGGAGACGGGTTCGATCGTGGGAAGAACAGCCGTGTCCGAGAGAAGCGAGCCGTTGGACACATCCCGCGCAGCCGAGCGGAGCAGTGCCATTGAACACTGCAAGCGCCAGCGAGCGGAGCAATCAAATACAGTGCTGACGTGTCCAGTCGGCGTCGCGACCGTCATGGCCGCGGCCTGCGCGGACCTCTGTCGTTGCCCAACTCTTTAACCTCGCGTCGCGCTCAGCCGCCGCATCCGATTAGCAAGGCTGATTTCTTCACCGAGGCAGTGCACGACGCCGTCGACCGCGTGGGACTGCAGTGTCCAGATGCGCTTGTTGGGATCACATTCGGCATCGAGGACGTGCCACACTTCGACGTCGCCTGGTCTGCTGATCAGGTTCCGCTGGCTGCTGCACTTGAGGGAACCGCCGATCAGCCGAGCCAGGTTGTCATCTATCGCAGGCCGCTGGAACATCGAGCGGTGAGCCGTCGGGGCCTGCGGATCCTCGTCTATCGCACGATTGTGGAACAACTGGCGGCATTGACGGGCCGCAGCGTCGAGGAGATCGATCCTGACGGCGCTGGCACGGAGGACGACTGAGCACTCCGCTGGTTTTGCATCACTCGCGTACTTGCAGGTGACGAAATGGTCCTCTTTTGGCACAACCGTGATGTGTTTTCAGCGGAGTGCATCAAGAATCGCCCTCACGAAGGCCTCAGGGTGGTCGCGCAGCATTGCCCAGGTGAAGCGCAGAACCCGTACAGCCGTCAGCAACGAGTGCGTTCTGTCGCCAGCGGTCGGACTCGAATAAGTCCTCGTCTGTCTCGTGCCGCCGCCCGTCGATCTCAATCGCCAATTTCTGGCGCTTGAATGCGATATCGATGAAGAAGAGCTGTCCATCCACTGTCACCGGCAGATTCGGCTTCCAACCTGTAATCCGCGCAGCGCGCAACAAGCGGTAACCCAGGCGTTCGGCGGCCGACCATGGTTCGTCCCGTGAGTCGATCAGAAGCTTGACTCTTTCTCGATTGCCGGCCCGGTGCGCCGTCATGCGAAGCGCCTCGTACATGCCATCGAGGGTCGCCGCTCGAACGCGCAAAGCAACATCGATCGCGTCCCTGCACGCGAAAGTCGCCATGTCAATGGCAGTCAATGCTGGAACGGTGTAGCGCGTTTTCAGCGGCCTACCGAGCCACGGTGTAATCAGGCCGGGTTTCCGGTGCCCGACTGGCTAGATCAGGTGAGACGAGCGGAATTGTCGCCAGGCCAGCCACTTCTCGACTGTCTGGTTGTGTCAGGACCAGGCCACCAAAGACTGACGAGCCGTTCGGCACCTTGACCACCACATAGGACGGTGGAGTCGACTTCAGCTGCCTACTCGCGGTGCTGTTGGGTCCGAGCAGGATGTTGTCAGTTTTCAACATGACGCCGTCATAGCTGTGCACCTCGAACGTTGCCTGCACATCGGTATCGGCGGCATTGCTGACGATCAGCTCGCTAACGTCGGCCATCTCGCTTGTCGCCACAGCGCTGACACCCGTTCCGATCAACGGCACGGAGGCGGCCTGGACCGCGAGATCAGACTTAACGGCGCGGCGCTGGCTTGTCGACACGACCGCCCCTGTCACCGGCACGTTACTCGTCAGCTTGATGCTGGCGGGCACCTCGTCTAGCCCTTGTCTTCCTTCAAGGCTCACGGTTGCCGTGCTTTGCGGCGGCACGTCCAACAAGCTCGCTCCGCTCGGCTCGTAGGGCCCCTGGTATCCCAGGACCTGGACGCCTACCCTCGCGCTGGACTCACCCGGATTGGTGACCAACAGCTGTCGTCGCCCGGCTTGTCCGGGTATACCCGGAATGACGATGACATTGCTAGGCGATGCAGATGGAACCTGCCAGTCGATTCCAGCGGGCTTGCCCTGCACGGTCTGTGTCCGCTTGGCGATCGCCGTAACCCGGCCCTGAGTTGCATGAATGGCAAGGCTGATCGGACCCTCCGCCGGCACTTGGGTGCTCACCGAAATCCGGCGGGACTCGTGCGCACCAATCTCGAGCCCGGTGCTTCCCGGACCGACCAACCGGCCCTTAGGGCCATAGAACCAAAGATCAACTAGTGCTTGCGCATCGTCAGGATTTGTCAAGATCAATTCCGTAAGATCATCATCGGTTGCGCCGAGGCCCGAGAACCAATGCAAGGTCGCCGGCGGCAGACAGGGTGCCGCACTTAAACTCGCCCTGGGACCTTCGGTCACATCTCTCACGATCACCGCGCTGCCGGTTGTTGCCATGGCGCCGTCGCTTGCGACCAAAATCGGTGCGTCCCCGCGCTCAGGCTGCGCGCCGCCCGTTCCTTGTCGAGTGATTATCGGATTAGCTGGCTTGGAGCCGAGCGGTGATGCGGTCAGTGATCCCGAACGATCGGAGGCATCCTTAATAGCGACGGCCGAAACTTCGGCTTTCCCTTCCGGTGGAGCACAAATCGTGGTGGTTCGCCCGACCAGCGGTACCTGATTCGCGTTTGAGGCTGGCGCTTCGGCGCCGAACGGCGTGCCGACGCCGAGCAGCACTAGCACCCCGACTAGCGCTGCGCCGAGGACCATGGCCCGGCGGCCAGTTTGACTCAATCCACCCAGTCGGGGCATCAGCCCAGCTCCGAAAGTGTCGCGGCACGTCGCGCTGTCTTGGCCGGATCACGTACCTCCGGCCGGCGGATTGCCGGTGCGGCGAGGACCGCGGCCACCAACAGCAGCAAGCCTTGCGCCGGCAGCAGCCAAGGCATGAATGACGGCAGCGCGTAAGTCAGCGTTCCGGCGTTCGGGGGCACCGCGTACACCTGCTGCCAGCCGTCAACCGCTGGAGTGAGCGGCTGACCATTCACCTCGGCCCGCCATCGCACGTCGGCAGATTCACCAAGCTGAAGCTCTCGCTGATCCGGCCCAGGCGGAGGCACGGTTGCTGGTGAGCGTCCAACGGGCACTCGCTGTGAGCCGTCTACAAGCACCGTCCGCGCGACTGGATCTTCGAGCTTCCAGACGACGCCGCGCTCGTTACCACTGGCCGTGCCGAGGCGCGGTGTGTTGTCGATCCTGGCCTTGACATCTTGGTCGGCTCCGGTGACCCAGACGTAGCCGATCCCAAGGCCAGCCAGCTGAGGAGTGATATCTGCGTCGGCCGTCCCGGCGACCAGGCGTACGACAAGATCATCAACCTGTTCCCTCGCCGCGACCGAACCGCCGAAAGTGAAACCTCGATCGGCATCCCCGAGTCTGAGATAGTCATCGGCCAATACCGCATATCCAGCGGAGCCGTCCGACAGGTCGATTGCCAGGAGCCGCGGCCGGGCGTCGGATTTCATGGCGTTCATGACGTACGGCGGAATCGCATTCAGCCGGGTCCGGTCGATTGGGCCATGGGCACCGGCGAGCACCCACCAGACTGCGCCGCCCAAGCTCACCAGACAAACGGCGATGCCAGCTAGTACGGTGGCTGGTTGCAGCCAGCTGAAGCTGCGCTCGGAAATGTCTGCCGAAACCCCGTCAAGTCCCATCCCACCGGCCAGGATTAGCCCAGCGAATCCAAGGAGCAGGTAACTGCCGACCCAGGGCCGCACCTCGGTGGCCGCGGGCGGCACTGCGACAACTAACTTCGACAGCACGACCGCGATCGTGAGAGCAAGTAATGCAGTGACCCACGCTGCCAGCACCGCACGACGGTCGGGGCGGTGAGCGAGCCCAATGATGGCGATAGCCCAGATCACTCCGAAGATCACAGCGCCAACCCACAGTGGGGGCAAGCCGGGTCCGACGTCGCGACCAAGCAGCAGCTGCCATACCTGTGGCGCCGCGTTTGCTGAATCCAGCACCGAGTCCGGTCCGACGAACAGCCGTCCGGGCGCGGAAATCAAACTGGGCCACCAAGGCAGCAGAATGACCAGCGGCACTCCCAGGGCAATGGCGATACGCCCGAGTTTGCGCGGGGCATGGCGCATTACGACGGCTCCCACAATCCCGGCCAGTAGCGCCAATATGATCATGGATGGCTCGAACGCGAGCAGCGCGACGAGTACCACGCCGACACCCCATCCCCCGCGCCAGGCCTCGGGAGTGTGAGTCCGGCGCAGCACCAGGCCTCGGCCCGCCATGATCAACAGTGGTAGACCGATCGCCACTACGCTGAGCGCGAGCCGCCCCTGGTTGGTGCCGCCCAGCAGCGCTGGGAGCAGCGCGTACGTGGCACAAGCCCACAGCCGTATCCGACGGTCGTTGATCAGTCGACGCGCCAGCGGGTACGCCGCCAGCAGTGAGAACGGCACCGCTCCGCAGATCAACAACGTGCTAAACCAGTCCGGCTGGCCGAACAGAGCCGTTGAGCCGAGCGCAGTGAGCGCAACCCACGGTGGCGTGATTTGCGCCGGCGCCCCCGGAATGGCGCTGACGACGGAATGCCACAAGGTGATGACGCTGTCGTGGGCGGGAAGCAATGCCGGGCCAGCCAGAGAGCCGCGTCCGAACAGACTGCGTGCAGCGACGAGACTGGCAATAACCGCAGCTGCCATGGTCAGTGCGACTGGATTGAGCCAGACGTTCTTGGCACGTTCTTCGCTAGTGGAACTGAAGTCATCACCGGTCAGCTCGTCAAGCGTGGCGACATCGGTATCGCCTGCCAGGGATCGATAGCGCTCTGATGCCGCGCCGGTCAGCGCATCGATCCCTACCCGTAGTCCACTCCACCACCGTGGTCGAAGGGACTCCACCACCTCACGTGTCCCCGGCACCGGTTCGATCGTTGCCGTCCGCTTACGCAACGCCGCCAGACGCCGTGGATGTGCCGCGAAAGAGCCGAGAGCCAGCATCTCATCGAGCGCCCGGCCGGGCACCTTGCCGATCAGGTAGCCCACCGCCCGTACCACGCAGCTCCAGACCAGGCGAAGCCACACCAGCGGCAGCACCTTCCGCTCCGCGTGGCCCGCGACGACCAGCATGCCGAGCAGCCGATCAACCTTGCCGGGTCTCGGCCCCGTAATCCCACGCGGACGCAGCCCGGCACGGCCCACCTGGCGATGAGTGACCTGAGCTTGTGGCGTCGTTACGACGCTGTAGCCGTTGAGATGTGCACGCCAGCCGAATTCGACGCCGTCCCGGAAGACCGGCAAGGCCGGGTCGAGACCGTTGAGCTGCTCCCAAACTGCAGTGCGTACCAGCATGCCGCAGGTGGAAACGCCGAGGCGTTCCTGAGGCTGATCGCGTTGTCCTTGATCAATTTCATCCACATCGAGGTCGAGCTCGCGACGGCCGGTGCCCGAAATGCTGACTCCAACCTCGCTAATCGGCTGGCCGCCGTGGCGTCGTCTCGGTAGCAGCAGCTTTGGCCCTGTGAGATCGATGCTCTGGTCGGCGCTGACATGGGCCAGCAGCTGATACAGGGCATCCGGGGCAGGCATCGCATCGTCGTGTAAGAGCCAGAGCCAATGAGAATCTTGTGCGGACACGGCCCGGAACCCGATCGTGTCCGCGTCATCTTGGAGATTGGCGGCATCCAGCTGGAGCGCAGCATTAACCGCCGTGCCGAATCCGAACTCCCGACTTCCCTGATACACCGCGTCCAGTACGCCATCGTCGTAGGCGCGGTTCAGCAGCTCTGGGGTTGCATCGTTGCTGTCGTTGTCGATTGCGATCAGCCGGGTCGGTGAGGTATCGAGCTTGGCCAGCGCGTCGAGCGTGGCGGGCAGCCATCGCGCTGCATCGAGGGTCACAAGCACAGCCGTGACCTGCGCCCCCGACACATCGACCCGATGGGTGTCGTCGTCGACGTAGTCTGCCCAGGCCCACGGATTCTCATCGAACCCGAGATCCAGGGTGATGTGGCTATCCAAAGTTCTGTGCAACCCCCGATTACCAATCGGGCCCCGCAACATGCAAAGGGGCTGCCCGGTTCGGCGGCCCCTTACTTTACGCGAGTTGGCTGGGTGCTCGACAGCCTGTCTCGGTTACACAGCTCGCTTTTTGAGCTTTCGGCGCTCCCGTTCACTGAGACCGCCCCAGATGCCAAAGCGTTCATCGTTGGCTAGCGCGTACTCGAGGCACTCACCGCGTACGTCGCAGGCCAAGCACACCTTCTTGGCTTCGCGTGTGGAACCGCCCTTTTCTGGAAAGAACGCCTCCGGGTCGGTTTGCGCGCAGAGTGCGCGCTCCTGCCAGCTCAGTGCACCCCCCTCGGTGGTGACCGTCAGCTCATACATGTAGTTGTGCCTCCCTCGAGCCCGCCGGGATTGCCCCGCAGTTTCGCCCCGCATGGTGTGAACCTGCCATCCGCCAAATGACATTGGTGAAATTACATGCCTGTCAATACCCGAAAGTCAAGTGGTTTCCTGATATTGGATAAAGCTGGGGCGCTTAGAGCGGCCAGTTACGACTCAGGGTTACTCCACCAGCCCGGTCCGGACTGCTGCGACCTTCGTTGTCCCTGGTCATCCCAAGGATCCTGAGCCGGGGGCGGCGACCCGTTGGGTTGGGTTGGGATCGGCTGCCAGCCTGTCGAAGAATCGGCTCCCCACCCTGAGGCCGGGGCTCCAGCCGCGGCATCGCCTGCCCGGTGCCAAGCGGCGCCGGCAGCGACGTCCGGCTGCCACGTCGGTTGCAGGCTTGGATCGGGCACCGGCGGTGCAGGCAAGGATTCCGAATCATGCGGCACCAGCCCAATTCCCGGCGGCAGCCGGCGCGGCACTGCTTGCAACTGCAGCAGCTTGATCAGCAAAACGACCGCGATGATGGAGATCACCTGTGGCACGAGCGCAGCCAACACTGCGAGAAACGGCGCGGATGACCAGAAGCCGAACGACGTCAGAACGAGGCCCAGCATTACAGCGATCACGGCAACGACGAGGCTAATGAGGGTGAGTTGACGAGCATGGGGCGTACGATCCCGCAGCACACAGAAGCTAACCAAGACTGCAAGTGCGATTAGAGGCACCGGATTCCCGATTCGGGCGCTCAGCAGCCAACCCATCGTTTCAATTGAGCCTTCGAATGTCGCCATCGCGACGATGGTCAGCAGGAGATTGAGTAACAACGCTCCCAAAGCGACCCAGGCCGCAGGCTCGCGTAACCGCATGAGATTTTCCACGAATTCAGCGTATCCACACCACAGACTCCGGGAGACGTGCTCACAAACTGCGTATCGCTTCCAACCAGGCCTTCTACTGATGGAAAACTGGTGCGGTGCAGATTGTGATCTTGGCCGGAGGGGTCGGGGGCTCGAAGTTCGCGCTCGGGGTACGCCATGCATATCCGGACGCCGACGTCACGGTGATTGCCAACACCGCCGACGACATCACCTTGCACGGCCTACGGATCTGTCCGGACTTGGACACGATCATGTACACGCTTGGCGGAGGCGGGGATCCGATACGCGGCTGGGGCCGCGAAGACGAGAGCTGGCGGGCCATGGATGAGCTTGGTGCGTACGGTGTCGAGCCGACCTGGTTTTCCCTCGGTGATCGCGACATCGGGACTCACCTGGTGCGGACCCAAATGCTGAATGCTGGCTATGGACTCTCCGATGTAACCGCAGTGCTGTGCACTCGCTGGCTGGCAGGAGATGAGCGGCTAAGGCTGCTGCCCATGACCGACGATCGCGTGGAGACCCATATCACGATCGCCGATCCCGATACACCGGGCGAACTGCGTGCGGTGCACTTCCAGGAGTACTGGGTGCGATTGCACGCGCAGCCGGAAGCGGTTGCGATCACGCTGGTCGGCGTCGAGACCGCAGCGCCAGCACCGGGTGTCCTCAAAGCGATCGAGCAGGCGGATTTGATCTTGATGGCGCCCAGCAACCCGGTCGTCTCTATCGGTCCGATCCTCGCCGTGCCGGGACTGGCCGACGCCCTGCGGCGCTCGGCCGCTCTCGTCGTCGGATTCGCCGGGATTCTGGGCGGAGCACCCGTGCTCGGGATGGCCCACCGTTTGCTGCCGGCCATCGGCGTCGAGGTCGACGCTGCGGCAGTCGGTTTGCATTACGGGGCTCGCTCGCGCGGCGGAGTGTTGGACGCCTGGACGATGGACATCTCCGACGCTGACGCCACCGAGCGCGTTCAGCAGGGCGGTCTGCTGGCCGTTGTCACTGATCTGATCATGCGCGATCCGGCGAGCACCGCGGCCTTCGTCACATATGCTGTGAAGTCCACTTCATCGTGACCGTCACGATTTTTGCGCCAGGCGGAATCCCGGAAGTGACGCCTGGAACTGATCTTGGTGCGGTGATTCTCTCCGTGATCGAAGCAGATCCGTTGGGACCGCTTTGTGACGGCGACATTGTCGTGGTCACATCAAAGATCATTAGCAAGCTTGAGGGTCGCATCGAGCCGGCATCGCGGCGTACCGATCTGATCACTTCGGAGACCAAGCACACCGTGGCCCGCCGTGCAGAGACACGCATTGTCCGTACTCATGGCGGATTGACGATAGCCGCAGCTGGGATCGACAGATCGAACGTTTCCGGCGAGTCGATCTTGCTACTCCCCCGCGATCCGGACGCGAGCGCGGCGCGGCTTCATGAGCAGCTGGTGACCGCAACCGGGCTGCGGCTGGGAGTGATCGTCTCAGACACTGCCGGACGGCCATGGCGGACGGGCCAGACCGACCATGCCATCGGCCTCAGCGGGGTTCGGGCGCTCGAGAGCTACGTGGGCGCCCGCGACGCGTATGGAAACGAGCTGCAGATCACAGCCATGGCCGTCGCAGACGAGCTGGCAGCTGCCGCTGATCTGGTGAAGGGCAAGCTGCGGGGACGTCCGGTGGCCGTCGTACGTGGGCTCGAGCACTTAGTCATTGAGAATGACTCATCGGCAGCTGAGCTGTTGCGAGAAAAGAGCAAGGACATGTTCAGTTTCGGCAGCCAGGAGGCGGTGTTGGCTGCCGCGCTGACAGCGACTGGACAGCAACATCGTTATGAGGAGCTCGTCGCCCTCGACAACCGCGAGCGAACTGCACGGCTGCTCTCCGGGACAAGTCTGGGTTCGGAAGCTGCGGATGTACTTCGCGCCATTCTGTCTGTCGACTTGGTGACAGGCGGTGCTCAGCAGTTCGAGATAGACTCGCCACTCCTTGAGACGGATCGCTAGGAGTAACCAGGTGGCGAAAGCCAAGAGCGACGATAAAGCCGCGCCCAGCCGTACGCCCTCCACCAAAACCGCCTCGTCCTCCCACAGTCGTCGCGACAAGCTGGCGTCTTTAGAGGCAGCGCGGAAGAAGGAGCAGCGCACTCGAAGCATCAGGTTGCTGGTGATCTGCCTGCTGCTGGCGCTAGCCCTGTTGACGTACCCGGTCTATCTCTTCGTTGATGACTATCGCGCCCGTAATGCGTCCATCGAAGAGCTGGGCAGCAGTATCGCGGCTGCCGGCTGCGATCCGATCGGGGAGCACGAGGCCACCGGTAACCAAGATCACGTTGCTGAGGGCACCAAAGTCGACTACGCGGAGATTCCGCCTGACTCCGGAAGGCACTACCCGAGCCCAGCGCCGTTCACCAAGCACTTCTACGCCCAAGCGGATCGCCCTTCGGTGGAGACCTTGGTGCACAACCTGGAGCACGGCTACACCGTGGTCTGGTATCGGGCGGACGCCCCGAGCAAGCAGATCAAGAATCTGCAGCGGGTTGCCAAGACCTTTGGCAGCGACGATTACGACCCGGCCGACAAGTTCATTGCCGCACCGTGGTCTGACGCCGATGGCGCTGGATTTCCGGCGGGAAAAAACATCGTGATCACACGTTGGACGGCCGATCCCAACGACCCAAGCAATCCTGAGGCGCAGAAAGGCGTACGGCAGGCTTGCACTGACGTGAGCGGTGCGGCGATGAAGGACTTTATGGCCAAGTACCCGGTTGCAAACTCGCCGGAGCCAAGCGGCGCCTAGTTACTCATTAGGCGTAGTCGAGACCCAGCTGAGCGGTGACCTCGGCGACCAGCTCCTTGATCCGTTCGGCCTCAGAAATCGGGCACACCAAGGTGATCTGGGGCGTTTGCACGATCACGGTGTCGGTGAGTCCGACGACCGCGACAACCCGGCCGTCCTCGGCATTGTTGATCACAAGATTGTCGCGAGCGTCCATAAGCACCGAGATCCCATGAATGGCATTGCCAAACTCATCGCGTGGCAACTGCTCACCCAGAGCCGCGAAGCCCCCGACATCGTGCCAGGTAATGGGCAACCGCACGGCGACCACCCGGGCACTCCCCTCGCCCCGCGAAACTGGTTCCATGATCGCGTAGTCGACGCTGATCTTGAGCAACTCCGGATAGATCTCCGACAGCCGATACGGCGCTGCAGCTAACTCGACAACTGCATCATGGGTTTTGGGCTGCAGCAGCTTGAGCTGATCAAGCAAGGTGCGAGCGCGCCAGACGAACATGCCGGAGTTCCACCAATATTCGCCGGACGCTAAATACTCCTCGGCGGTGGGGCGGTCCGGCTTTTCCTTGAACTCGACCACTGAACAGACGTCTGGATGGCCCGGAATTGTCTCCCCGCGGCGCAGGTATCCATAACCGGTGTGCGGGGCAGTGGGCACGATTCCGAAAGTCACGAGGAAGTCTTCGGCGCCCTCGGCCACCTCGAAACCTTCGACAACTGCCTGCTGGAAGGCCGAAACGGGATGCATGATGTGGTCGGCCGTTACGACGGCGACGATTGCTTCAGGATCCCGTGCGGCCAGGACCGCCGCAGGCCAAGCCACCGCGTTCAGCGAGTCACGGCCTTCCGGCTCGCCGAGGATGTTGGCCGGCTTTACCTCGGGTAGCTCGGCAGCGACGACGTCGGCGTAGTCGGCGCCTGTGCAGATCAGCACCTGGTCCGGCGGAACGATGCCTTCGAGTCGCTCGTACGCGATCCGCAGCAGGCTCTTGCCACCAACTACCCGCAACAGCTGCTTGGGCATGTCTTGCCGAGACAGAGGCCAAAGACGCTTGCCTGATCCGCCGGCCATGATCAGCACGTAACGCATGCGGAAAGGGTAACGGGCTCTCACCTGCTGGTTGACCACTGCTGCTCCTACGCTGGCGCCCATGACCGCACTCATCGCCGAGCGACTACGGCATCGCGTACGGACTAATGGGCCTGCGCCACTAATGACCTATTACGACCTTGATTCCGGCGAGCGCACGGAACTGTCAGCTATCAGCTTCGGCAACTGGGTGAGCAAGACCTCAAACCTGCTTATTGAGGACGTAGCGGCCGAGCCCGGTGATGTCATCGGCATGCCGCTCGCTTTTGAGGCGCCAGGCCATTGGCTTACGGCTGTGTGGCAGCTGGCTTGCTGGCAAGTCGGGCTTGCTCTGGACCTCACCGGCTCACCCACAGCCGCTGCGGTTGTCACGGGTCGACAGTGGCACGGCTATGAATCACGGGAGGTCTATGCCTGTGCACTTCACCCGCTGGGCTTCGGCTTCGGTGAGCCGCTGCCACCTGGCGTACATGACTATGCAGTTGAGGTACGAAACCATGCCGATAGGTATTTCGGTGTGCCGCCGGATCCTGGTGCCACCGCATGGGTTGACGCGGAACGCACCTTGACCCAGAGCGACTTGATCAAGATCGACGGGCAGGCGGTACGGCGTCTGGTACGTGCCGAAGATCCATGGCCCACGTGCCGCGATGGTTTGGTGACCGCCCTGGTAACTGGCGGGTCGGCTGTCATTGTCGTCGGCCGGGATATCGACCAGTTGACTCGGATCGCCGAAAGCGAGCGCGTGGTTACTCGAAATATCACATAGCGCCTCGTCGGACTACGTCGGCAACGGTTCGTCGAGGCATCGATAGTGTTCGGCGTCGGGCATGGTCCAGTCGACGCCGTAGTCATCTCTGATGCAGGCCTGCCAGGCGAAGGTTTTGCCTCGGTGGTGTCGTCTACAGAACGGGTCCTCGTTGGTTCCACAGGTCGGGCCGTGCGGGTGCGGTTGATGATGATCAAGGTCGCAGCGGTCGGCCGGTGCGGTGCAGGTGGGGAAGCGGCAGGTGCCGGCGCGGATCTTGATTGCTTCGGCGAGCCGGGCGGATGCGTACCGGCCCAATTCGGTGGTGTCCAGCAGCCTGCCGCCGTCGTCGGTGAGGAGCCGGGTGAACAGCACCTCGATGCCGCTGTGGGTGTCGATGGCGTCGGCGATCAGCTGCCGAAGAATCTCACCCGGGATGAACCCGGACCGGTCAGCCAGTTCGGCCGGGTGTCGGTGGCGCCGAGCAGGCTGGACAACGGCACCACGACTCCGATGCGGATCGTGCGGGGCCGTCGGATCAGTTTCGGTCTGTGAGCAAGTGGCTGGTGTATCACCGGGTCGACTGGTTCCCCGATCGGCTGCCCGTCGGCGTCCACGCGTTGGAGTTGGGTGCCTAACAGTTCGCCGGTGTCGGGATCGATGATCTCCACTTCCAGCCACTTGACGAGGTCGGCCTCGGCGGGCTCACTGTTGTCACCGGTCGGCTCGGTCTTGTCACCGGCCGGCTCAGCAGCCGCTATGTCAGCGCTGTCGGCCTCGCTCTCGCTGTCTGTCTCGCCGCTGTCTGTCTGGTTGCTGGCTGTCTGATTGCTGGCTGTCTCGTCGCTGTCATCATCGTCGGTGGTGTTGTCGTCAAAGACGAGCCGGCCCAACAACAGGTCGGCGAATAGGTCGGCGCGGCGTTGCTGTTCGGTACGCGGGTCATCAGCACCCAGGCTGCGGGCGGCCGCGGCGAGCATGGCATCGATAGCGGCGGCATCAGCTGCCGAGATTTCGCCGGTGACATAGCCCATACCGTCTACGCCTTGCACGACGGTGACGCGGCGGTCGGCCAGCGCGCGCCGGTGCCGCTCCTCGAAGGCGAGCGGCTCTAGCTGGACTACCAGCCGCAACAGCCAGACCTGAAACTGCTTCGGGGTCTTGCTTTGCGCAGCATCGATCACCTGATCATCGATCGCCGCCAAAGTGGCGGCTTCGGTGACGCGACGGGCAACCCGGTCGATCACCCGGACCTGGTCGGCATCCACATCGCCGCGCTCGAATGCTTCCCACACGGCCGGCAGGCCGGCAGCGACCCGGCGGGTCCGGGCCAGCAGACAGCGCACCTGATAGGGCTGATCCCGCAGTATCACCGACAACTCATCGGGAACGAATTCCCCAGGTTTGGGCCGCTTGAATCCCGGCATCTCCGATTTTGGTGCGGCAGTGGTCTCTTCGCCGATCCGGGCATCGGCGTACCGGACCGCCAGCTCGGCCAGCCGAGCCTGCGCTCGAGCAACCTCCCGGCGGGCATCAGCCACCGCGTCCCGACCGGTGGCTTGGTCGTCTTGTTCTTCCCCTGTCATGCATTCATCGTCACAGCCACCACCGACAGTTTTCGAACACGTGAGCGAATATGAATGTGACCTTCGCCACTCTGACGCCCGGCAATCTCGGATCACCAGACCGCGGGATCATCTACGCGTGCGGATTAGTCGCAAGGCGCAGACACGTACGCCCAGCTGTTGTGCGCGCTTGGCGCCTCGCCGGCTCCGTGCTCTCCTACCGCGCTGCATCGTGAAAGGCAGCAGAACTAAGGCGCTGAAGCAGACGATCAAAGCTCTTCGACGGGAGCGTCGGCTGCCGCCCGCTTCACCGACCCGACGCCTCCTTTAGCAGCCGCCTTGCTGGAGAACCCCTCGCCGCCGGTAGCGATCACTTGTCCGTTAGTGGCCCTAAGCCCCCAGCGGTACTCGCCGTTGGGACTCTTGTAGACCTCGAACTTCGCCATGGTGGCCTTCCGTGGGGAAGGTGGCTGTGTCGCCGTCCGCAGCGGCACAGTGATCGACCTGCGATGGCACCCCCGTCTTTGGATCCGATTATCTCAGGATCAGGCGTTTTGCGGGAAGCCCAGGTTCAGTCCGCCGTGGCTCGGATCCAGCCAACGCGTGGTGATCACCTTGCCGCGGGTGAAGAAGTGGAATCCCTCGACGCCATGTGCGTGAGTGTCACCGAACAGCGAGTTCTTCCAGCCGCCGAACGAGTAGTAGGCCATGGGCACTGGAACCGGCACGTTGATGCCGATCATGCCAACCTTCACCTCGTACTGGAACTGCCGGGCTGCTCCGCCGTCGTTGGTGAAGATCGCCGTGCCGTTCCCATACGGGTTGTCGTTGATCAGCTTTACGCCTTCCTCGTAGCTATCGACCCGAACTACCGACAGCACTGGCCCGAAGATTTCATCCTTGTAGATGCTCATGTCGGTCGTTACATGATCGAAGAGCGTCGGTCCGACGAAGAATCCGTTGCCATCGGCGTCGACCTCCGGGTTGCGCCCATCCACCACCAAGGTTGCACCTGCCGCTTCGCCAGCGTCGATGTAACCAGATATTCGCTGCTGGGCCTGTGCTGTGACTATCGGCCCCATGTCACAGCCTCTGATGCCATCACCTGTCCGCAGGCTCAGGGCCCGTTCCTTGATCTTGTTAACGAGCTCGTCGCCGATGTCGCCGACCGCCAGCAACACAGATATCGCCATGCAGCGCTCGCCCGCCGAACCAAAGCCAGCGTTGATGGCCTGATCGGCGGCAAGATCAAGGTCGGCGTCCGGCAGTACCAGCGCATGATTCTTCGCGCCGCCCAGAGCTTGTACGCGTTTGCCGTGGGTTGTTCCGGTCTCGTAGATGTACTTGGCGATCGGGGTAGATCCCACAAAGGAGATCGACTCGACGTCGGGGTGTGTGAGCAGCCCATCGACAGCCACCTTGTCGCCATTCAGAACGTTGAAGACGCCATCGGGAAGTCCGGCCTCTTTCCACAATTCCGCAATCCAGAGTGCGGCTGTCGGCACCTTCTCGCTCGGCTTCAGCACCACGGTGTTTCCTGCAGCGATCGCGATCGGATAGAACCACATGGGCACCATCGCAGGAAAATTGAACGGCGAAATGATGCCGACTACGCCCAGCGGCTGCCGCGTGGAATGCACATCGATCTTGGTCGAGGCGTTCTCGGTGAATCCGCCCTTGATCAAATGGGGTAGCCCGCAAGCGAACTCAACGACCTCCTGGCCACGTGAGACCTCGCCAAGCGCATCGGAGAGCACCTTTCCGTGTTCAGAGGTAATGATCGCCGCCAGCTCTTTTTTCTCGGCGTTCAGCAGCTCGCGAAAACGAAACAGGATCTGCGTCCGCCTGGTCAGGGATAGGTCTCGCCACCGCGGGAACGCGGCCTTCGCCGCAGCGACGACTTCATTGACGTCGTCTTCCGAAGCCAGCGCGAGCTGCGCGGTGACCTCGCCGGTCGCGGGATTGGTGACATCGGAGAAGCGCCCGCTGTTGCCCTCGAAGATCTCGCCGGCCTTCCAGTGGTAAAGCGTCGTTGCCATGGTTCTCTTCCTATCTGATGTTGCTGCTACTTTGCTGTCTGATGATCATGCTCAACTGGTGATCTTGCTCGATCGCACGTTCCCGACCGTTTCAGAACCGAAGTGCTTGTCGATCAAGGCGAGTGCCTTGTCCCGCTGCCGCTCGGATACGCCGCGCGCGTCTTCCTCCCAGCCGAAGACGCAGCTGCTGATCACCCCATCGAACCCGACCGAGGCGAGTGCGGCGAAGACCGCGTCGTAATCGACCTCGCCCATGCCCATCTCCATGTGCTGGTGCACCCGGGACGGGTTGCCGGGCGGGTTGGAGATGTAGCGCGCACCGCCGGAGGTCAGATGGTTCCAGGCATCAGCCAGGTGGACGTAACGCACCTTCTCCCCGGCCGCCTCGACGATGGTTGCCGGGTCGTGGCCCTGGTGGAACGCATGCGGGGTGCAGTAAAGGAAGCCGATCCAGTCTTTGTTGAGGCCGTGAATCATATTCACGGCTTCCAGACCGTCTTCAATGAAGTCATCGGGATGCGGCTCTAAGATCAGCTGCAGACCCTCGCGCTCGAAAATCGGCAATAGCTCGTCCATCGACTTCAAGAAGTGAGCCTCGGCTATGTATGGAGCCTCCGGCCTACCGCTGAACTCGGAGTTGATCACCTCGACTCCAAGATCGACGGTAATCTGAATGACTCGCTTCCAGGCGCGTACCGCGGCCTGTCGCAAGTCCTCATCGGCCCCTACTGCTCGCGCATCGCGTGCCTGGCCTGACCAAGGCAGCACGGGAAGCACTGATGCTATGCCAATCCCGGCGTCACTGGCGAGCTTCTTCAGTCTCTTGACCCCGGCGTCGTCGATTCGCGGGTACTTGAGGAACGGAACAAAATCTTCCTTAGGAGACAGTTCCATCCAGTCATAACCACAGCTGGCCACAATGTCGGGCAACTCGTATACCGTGCTGCTCGAGTAGAACATCTGAGGGTCGAGAGCGAGTTTCACGGCCACGCTCCTTCAAGATCGGGTGCCTGAATACCGCCGCGCGGCTCCTCGGGCTCGATGGCCACGGGGGTCCCACCCCCAGCGAGGTGGACATGGAATTTGACGCCACTACGGAGCGCCAGAACACCGGCCTCACAGACAGCAACGGCGGCGTAACCGTCCCAGGCACTCGCGCCGTCGATGGTTCCCGACTTGGCGGCATCCACCCAGCGTTGCAGCTCAATGTCATACGCTTGGCCAAAGCGTTCCACGAAGCTCGGCGTTATCTTGCCGCCCCACCGTCCATCGGTGGACTTGAGCTGCAGGTTCTGGTCCAGCCCGATGAAGGCGCTGCCCTTCTCCCCGACCACCTCGGTTCGAACCTCGTACGCCACACCGCTCCGGACGAAGATCTCATCCGTCACGATCGCACCAGACTCGGTTTCGAAGATCACCAACATCGGATCATGAGTGCCGTGCGGCGCATTGCCGGTGGCAGCGCCCTTGATCACCTCGATACTTGTGAGCTCTTCTCCTAAAAGGAATCGGACGGAGTCCACTTCATGTACGACCGAGTCTCTGATCATGAATTCGGAGTTGAAATGGTCACCGACGGCCGGATTGCGATGGACGCAGTGGACCATGAGCGGCCTGCCGAGATTGCCATCGGCGATCATCTTGCGCAGTGCCGCGTACTCAGGATCGAAGCGCCGCATGAAGCCGACCTGGATCAGTTGCTTGCCGAGCGCCTTTTCCTTTTGCACGATCGCGTAGGCGGAGGCGATGTCCGTCGTCAGGGGCTTCTCACACAGCACCGGGATCCCACGGTCAAGGCAGGCATTGAGCTGCTCCGCATGGGCGTCACCTGGGGAGGCGATGAGCACCGCATCCACCTCTGAATCGTTGATGGCCGCGATCGGATCATCCTCGACACGGGCCCCGACTTGCTCAGCGACTTCGGCCGCCTTGTCGGCCAGATAGTCATTGACAACCGTCACTTTGGCGCCACGCACCCGCTTGCTCAGTGCGTCGACATGGAAGGAGCCGATCATGCCGACGCCAAGAACGGCAATTTTCAGGTCATCGCTCATCGCTACCTCCGAAACTCGATGTTGGCATTACTGCAGGAACTCAGATACGCCTTAGTCCGCTTGGCGATGGGTAGCGGCAGATCTGGCGAGCATGGGTAAAGGTCGTGTTCGATGATGCCGTCAATGTCTCGGTCCAAGGCCGACACCGCTTCCAGGAGCGGAGGCATCTCGGGAACACCCAACGGCGGTTCGATCATTGCGCCCATGCGTACGGCCTCGGGGAAAGAGAGATCCTTGTCCAGCACCTGCGCAATGACCTGGGGATTGACCTGATTAAGGTGCAGGTAACCAATGCGATCGGGATACTTCTCGATCAACTCCAGGCAGTCGCCCCCGTAGTAGGCGATGTGACCGGTGTCGAAGCAGAGGTTGACCCATTCCGGATTGGTCGATTCCAGAAAGCGCTCAATGTCTGGCTGGTAGCCGATATGGCTGTCTGCGTGGGAGTGGAACTGGACATGCAATCCGTACTCGGAAAGAACCCTCCGACCGAGCTCATCGAGACCGCTGGTCTTCTGTTTCCACTGATCCGCGGTCAGCTCGCGGTTCTCAACGGGCTCGCCCGTCTTGTGATGGCGCCAGACGTCCGGGATCACGACAATGTGCTTGCCTCCGACAGCTTGCGTCAGAGCGGCGACATTGGTCACCTGGGTCCACACGTCGTCCCAGGACTCAGGGCGATGCAGGTGCTCGAACACTGTGCCTGCCAACACTCCCAGCCCGTATTCGTCGAGCCGCTCGGACAGCTTCGCCGCATCGGAAGGTAGATAGCCGTAGGGACCCAGCTCGATCCACTCGTAGCCTGCCTCGGCCACCTCGTGCAGGAACACATCGGGAGGCACTTGCTCAGGATCGCTAGGAAACCAGACACCCCACGAGTCGGGCGCGGTACCGATCGTGATCGTGGACGACACGAAACCTCCTTTACAAGAACAGCTTTTGAGTGGCCTTGTACTCCTCGTAGGTCTTACGGGCATGCTGCGTTGACTCGAGACTTGAAACTTCGCTCACTGGGACGTCCCACCACGACTCCGAGTCCGGAGCGCCGATCAACGGATCGGTCTCCACATAGATCACGATGCTTTGATCGGCAGCCTTGGCTGCCTTGATCGCTTCGGCGAACTCACCAGCTGTCGTGGTCTTAATCACCTCGACGCCCAGGCTCGCGGCATTGGCAGCAAGATCAACGGGCAGCTTGTCACCGTCCAGCCGACCGGTCTCAGGATTCCGATAGCGGTACTTGGTTCCAAAGCGCTGCGAGCCCAGCGACTCCGAGAGTGAGCCAATCGAGGCATAGCCGTGGTTCTGCACCAAGACCGTGATGATCTTGAGGCCTTCTTGGACTGCAGTGACCAGCTCGGTAGCCATCATCAGGTACGAGCCGTCGCCGACCATGACAAAGACATCGCGATCCGGACAGGCGAGTCGTATCCCGAGCCCGCCAGCAACCTCGTATCCCATACAGGAGTAGCCGTACTCGACGTGATAACCCTTGGGGTCACGGGTCCGCCACAACTTATGCAGATCGCCAGGCATCGAGCCGGCCGCACACACCACAACATCGCGCGCATCGGACAGCTCGTTCACCATGCCGATCACCTCGTTCTGGGTGAGCAGGCCGTCGGCGCCAGCATTGGGAGTCGCTGGTAGGTAGACGTTCTGGACCGTTTCGTCCCAGGCGGCGTCCAACTCAGTGTATTTCCGGATGTAGTCCTCGTTGACCCGATACCCGTCAAGCAGCGGCAGTAAGGCCTCAAGGGCCTCCCGAGCGTCCGCCTGAACGACAAGGCCAGTGTTCTTGATCGCGTCAATTCCGGCGACATTGATGTTGACGAACCGTACGCCGGGATTTTGGAAGGCCGTCCGGCTCGCCGTCGTGAAATCGGAGTAGCGGGTGCCGATGCCGATCACGACATCGGCTTCCCGGGCAATCGCATTTGACGCTGTGGTGCCGGTGGAGCCTATGGCCCCGAGGCACTGCGGATGGTCGTACACCAGGGTTCCCTTGCCGGCTTGGCTCTGGCCCACAGGAATCCCGGTCGCCTCGCAGAACGCCGCAAGCGCGTCCTGTGCGCGCGAATAAGTGACTCCACCACCCGCCACGATCAGCGGCCGCGCCGCCGATCTGATGATCTCTGCAGCGGCCTGGAGCATCGATTGCTCTGGCAGCGGCCTCGCTACGTGCCAGACCCGTTTCACGAACAACCCTGAAGGCCAGTCGTACGCCTCTGCCTGCACGTCCTGTGGGAAGCACAGCGTCACGGCGCCGGTTTCGGCCGGATCTGTCAGTACTCGCATGGCCGCGAGCAGCGCCCCAGGCAACTGCTCAGGTCGCCAGATGCGGTCGAAGTATCTCGACACCGGACGGAATGCATCGTTCACCGTGACATCGCCAGAGCTCGGCAGCTCCAGTTCCTGGAGCAGCGGCGAGGCACTCCGGTCGGCGAAGGTGTCGGCGGGCAGCAACAAGACAGGCAGTCGATTGATGGTGGCCAGCGCCGCGCCGGTCACCATATTGGTGGCACCTGGGCCCACGCTTGTCGAAACCGCGTAGGTCTGCAGGCGGTCCTTCATCCGGGCATAGGCCACGGCCACATGCACCAGGGCTTGCTCATTGCGACCCAGAATGTACGGCAGTGCATCCGGCTCCTCGAGCTCTGCTTGGAGCAAAGCCTGGCCAATGCCTGCTACGTTGCCATGCCCGAAGATTCCAAAGCAGCCGGCGAAGAGCCTCTGCTCCTGGCCGTCGGATTCTGAATATTGGGCGCTGAGGAATTTCACAAGCGCCTGTGCCACGGTCAGCCGGATCGTTCGCTCGAGGGGGTTCGGGGGGGTCGTCCCCCCCGCTGAATTCAACGCCGCCATGCTCAACCCTCCTGGACGGTCTGCGGTAGGAGTCTCGAGTCGACGCCCTGGGACTCCCAGGTGCTGCGTACCCACGCCTGGTCTGGATGGTCGGTGATCTTCCAGGCCCGCGCGACACCCGGACCGGCCATCACATTCAAGTAGTACATGTCGAACCCCGGCGCCGCGACGCAAGGTCCATGCCAGCCATACGGCACCAACACCGTGTCTCGATCATGAACCTCTTCCAACAGCTCAATGTCATGGCGCGGCGAGGATGAGGTCCGCATGAATCCGAAGCCTGGCTGGCCAGCTGGCCCGGCAGCGATCTCGAAGTAGTAGATCTCTTCCAGCTCGGTCTCAGTGTCAGTCGACTCGTCGTGCTTGTGTGCCGGGTAGGAGGACCAGTTCCCCGCTGGAGTGATCACCTCACAGGCGATGATCTTGCCAGCCTCGAGTGATCCCGGGGTACCAAAGTTACGCACCTGGCGGCTGGATTGGCCGGCGCCACGGAGCTCGACCGGCACCTCGGGTGCCGACAGATAGCGCACTGGACGCGCTGATTCAGTACGTGCTCCGCATAGTGCAAAACGGCCGCCTTTTTCTGACTGCAAAGTCACCGTTTTGCCAGTGCCGACGTAAACAAGATCAGTTGCGCCCTCGAAGACAGAGGAACGGCCCTCGAGCTCGCAGTGCAGGTCATCAACATCCACCGCGACTGACCCACTCAGCGGCAGCACGATCACCTCATCAGAACCGGTCTGAAAGCGATGGCTTCCCGCCGCCTGCATGGAAATGATCTTCAACGAGGAATAACCCCAGCCCGCGGACTCCGGAGTCACCTGGACCTCGTACGAGCCCGAGCCGGCCGATCCGGACCGGAGCAGGTAGCGGGAGTCCATTGCCGTTACCGGAAGAGCGAGACGGCGGTATCGACTGCCTTCGCTACATCGTCGTCGGCGGGATACAGCATGGTTCGACCGACGACGAGACCGCGTACCGACGGCAATGCCAGAGCTGCCTGCCACGCGGCGTAGGTCTCGTCTGGATCACTGTCCGGGTCACCGCCCAGCAGCAACGTCGGCAGCGTTGTGGCATCCATCACCCGCTCCATTTCATGGACTACGGGAAGCTTCATCCAGGTGTACGCGCTGGAAGCACCCAGACCTTGCGAAATGTGAACGGACTTGATCACCGCATCCGGGGAAAGATCATTCACGATCTTGCCGCCGAAACGACTGGACATGAATGGTTCGACCATTGCGATCAACTCAGCGCGATTGAGCTCGCTGACCGCCTGCCCGCATCGCTCCAACGTGGCCACCGTGCCAGGATCTTCCAGATCGATCCGGAGCAGCATCTTTGCGCCTTCGAATCCGGCGTCAATGGTGCCCTGTACGTCGTATCCGGTGTTGCGATCATCCATCTCGAAGGATGCCCCCTGCAGGCCGCCACGGTTCATCGAGGCGAAGACCAGCTTCTCCTCCAAGACACCCAGCATGAGCAGGTCCTCCGCGATGTCTGCCGTCGCAAGCAAACCGTCCACACCCGGTCGGGTCAGCGCCGTCACCAGCCGGTTGAGGAGGTCGGTCCGGCTGGCCATCGCGGTCGCCTTGCCCGCGGCACTCAATGCACCGCGTGCCGGATGATCACAGGCAATGATCATTAACTTGCCATCAGGCCCGAACAGTTCTCGCCTGCGCCGAGCTCCGAGCAGTTGCTTGATGCGTTGCGGATTACGGCTACGGATCTCATTGAGCTCAGCGATCGAGCCTGCGAACTGGGTTCCCGACGACGCGTCGGTTACGGTGCTCATCGCGTGCTCGCCGTCTCGAAGTGCACAGCCAGCGAGTCTGCGAGATGCTCATTAGGATCGCCACCGTCGAGCAAGGTCTGGATCTCCGCGGCCGTAGGCATGGCGGTCGAGCATTCCAGTCGGGAGGCCACGATCGCGCCGGCGGCATTGGCGTGTTGCAGCACCTTCTCCAGTGGCCAGCCAGCCAACAGGCCGTGACACAGCGATCCGCCGAAAGAGTCACCGGCGCCCAGGCCGTTGAGCGGCCGGATCAATATCGGTGGCGACTCGACACGTTCACTTCTGGTCTTGGCGAGCACACCCTTCGGTCCCTGTTTGACAATCGCCAATTCCACGCCTGCGTCGAGCAGGGCATCAGCAGCCTCCTCAGGCTCGGTTTCGCCGACTGCCACTTCGCACTCCTCACGATTGCCCACCGCGACTGTTACCTGCGGCAGAGCTCGCTGCACCTGTTCGGTGGCGTGGGCCGGGGTATCCCAGAACATCGGACGGTAGTCAAGATCAAGTACGGTGAACTGCTTGCGCGCTCGGGCATCCAAGACCGCGAAGTGGGACTCGCGGCTCGGCTCTTCGCTAAGACCAGTTACCGACAGCCACATCAGCTGAGTCCCGCGTACCGCATCAAAGTCGATGTCCGAAGGCTTGACCTGCATGTCGGGCGCCGACGGCCTGCGGTAGAACCACAGCGGAAAATTATCGGGCGGAAAGATCTCACAGAAGGTGACCGGCGTGGCGTACTCGGTGTTCGTCACAACGTAACGATCATCGACATTCAACTCACGCAGTGCCTTGCGCACGTACCGGCCGAACGGATCATCACCTACTCCGGTGATGATCGCCGCCTTCCGTCCTAGTCGAGCTGCCGCCACGGCCACGTTGGCCGTGGTGCCACCGAGGTACTTGCCGAAGGTCTTGACGTCCTCAAGTCCAACGCCGACTTGCAACGGATAGATGTCGACACCACTGCGACCAAATGTGAGGACATCCAGCGGCGCCTCACCCTGTGCATCCGGACGGTCTTGAGGATCGCTACTCATCGCTCTCCTTTGAGTTTGAGATCAAGATCAAGATCGGGTCGCATTGTGGCTCTGTCAGCAACGTATTGTTCCTCACCACCACCGTCAACGCTTTGTCCAGACAAATTCACTTTGTCCACTGACTTCAGAGTGCCGTTTAAGAACTGTGCCTGACCTAGACCGAACGTCCAATCGACGTGGCGGTTGGCCATTACCGAAATAATCAAGTCCTCGGGGCGTACGCCACAGTCAGCTGCTAGCCGCTTAGCCAGCTCGGCGTACGCAGCCACCTTCTGCTCAGTTGATCTACCTTGCTGGAAGATCTGAATGACCACAATGTCGTCGGTACGCTCCAGCCCGAGGCCGGTGTCCTCGGCAATAATCTGGCCCTGATCGTGCTCGGTAATGATCTGATATCGATCACCCGGCGGAGCTGCAAAGACATCAAGCATGACGTCTTGCACAACGTCAGCCAATCTCCGGAGCTCCCCCGGCGCCCGCCCCTTCAGGACATCAATACGTACCAACGGCATGAGGCAACCTAACTTTGTAAAGACATAATGTCAACGCGGCGTACAATTGGGAGCTCATTGTGTTCCTTCCTGCCCGCAGTGAAGAGAAAGAAACCGAGGAGCCGTCAGCGGAAATTGCCGCCGGCGAAAGCCTCCTCCAGTTCCTCCAGCGAGCGATCTTTCGTCTCCGGAAGGAACTTCGTCAGGAAGGCGATCGCGAGCAGTCCGAGGACGACGAAGACCAGGAAGGCACCCTGGATCTGGATGGTCTCGACGAGGATCGGGAAGACGAACGCGATGATTGCGTTGGTTATCCACAGACACAGCACGCTCACGCCCATCCCCAAACCGCGGATGTCCAGCGGGAAGATCTCCGCGATGATGACCCACACCGGGATGTTCAGGGCCAGCTGCATGCAGAAGACGAAGAGCACCATGAAGATGAGGATCACGAAGGCCTTGGTCAGGCCGTCCGGCAGCAGCCACGAGGAGATCACGATCAGCGCGTGGGCCGTCGTGGTGGCGATAAAGCCGCCGATGATCAGCTTGCGCCGTGGCACCCGATCCATTAGCCAGAACAGGCAGATGGTCGACCCGATGACGGCGAGCACGCCGTTGGCGACGTTCGCGATGAGTGCCGCGCTGGCCGAGAAGCCGGCCACGGTCAGTACCTGGGTGCCGTAATACATGATCGAGTTGATGCCGGTGCACTGCTGCGCGACGGCTACACCGATACCGGCGATGAAGAGCCGGCGGACCCAGGGAATCTTGAGGTCTTTCCAGCCCCCCATCTTCGCCTGTTCCTCTTCCTCGTGCAGGAACTCGACCTCTTCCATCTCGGCGCGGGCCCGTTCCTCGGACCGGACCTGCATGAGGACCTCGAGGGCCTCGTCGTGGCGGTTCTTTGAAATCAACCAGCGCGGGGACTCCGGCTGTTGCAGCATCCCGATGAACAGGCCGACCGCGGGGATGGCCGCAACCGCGAGCATGTAGCGCCATACCCCGGGGTGCTCTCCCCAGACGGTGCCGATAATGGCGTTGATCGCGAAGGCCAGCAGCTGGCCGACCACGATCGCCAGCTCGCCTCGGCCGGCAAGGCTGCCGCGGCGCTCGGTGGGGGCCAGCTCGGCCAGGTACACCGGCACGGTAACCGAGGCGCCGCCGACCGCGATGCCGAGGATAATTCGCGACGGGATCATGACCGCGAGGTTCGGGGCCAGCACACCGCCGATGGTGCCGACGAAGAACAGGACGGCCAAGATGATCAGCGTCTTCTTTCGGCCGAGGTTGTCGTTGAGCTTGCCGCAGGCGGCCGCTCCGATCGCGGCCCCGACCAGCAGGGTGCTCGTGACCAGGCCCTCACCAGTCGCGGTCAGTCCGAGATCGACTTTCATCGGCTCCAGGGCGCCGTTGATCACGCCGGTGTCGTAGCCGAAGAGCAGGCCGCCGAGCGTCGCGACGATCGTGATGAGGTCCAGTCGCCGCTGATGCGGACCTGCGGTGAGTGGCGGCAGTGTGACGGTGCCGGGCTTATGAGTATGAACGTCCATAGATGCCTCCTTGGGGCTACACAGCGGTGGTACCTGTCGACCGCGATTGGGCGTTCGCCCACTTGCGCGGTCGACATGGCGACCTTCCTAGCCATACAGCGCGCCCCGTACCCGTAGCCCCGTAGTCCCCCGAACGGCATGAGGTTCCGCGACGCGGTACAGCGTTCTACTATGCGGCACGCTAGACCCGACGATCATGACTGTCAACAGATGAAATCAAAGGGCCTAGCTCGCCTTAAACCGGCGCGAAATACCCGCTTGACAGTTGCGAAACAACACGGGATTTTGAGGTTGCGCCCTCTGCGTCAGTCAGCCGTAGAGGCAGTAATACCGGTGGGGTGATTCCCCGCTGACCGAAGATCATCTCGCCGCCAATAGCCAAGCCGTGTCGAGATTTCTTCGCAGGCGTGCAGTAGGGACAGCACCTGTGTTTGCTTTGGTGGCAAAACGTTCTGTCGCAGACCGCCGAAACTCAGCGCCGCGATGGCGACGCCGTCTGCACCGAGGATTGGGGCTCCGATGGCTGCGATGCCTACGGTGACGTCCTCGTCGGAAATGCTGTAGCCGCGCCGCCGCGTGTCAGCCAGATCGCTCTGCAGATCTGTGGGATCGATGAGGCTGTGCTCAGTCCTCCGGCTCAATCCTTCCTCGAGCAAGGGCGGCAAAAGTCTGTCCTCGTCGAAGGCCAACAAAGCCCGCGGGGCCGCTCCCAGATTTAGAGGCTGTGACCCACCGACGTAGAGGTCTGCTAGGCGCACGCCCTGCCCACTGTCGATTCGCTCCAAGCACACTGCGCGCGTCCCGGCGGCAACGACTAAGTACACCGACTCGTCAAGCTCAGCGGCCATCCTCGCCATGATCGGGCCCGCCTCTTGGCGCAACTCCAGGCTGTCGACGAGGACGCTGCCCACTTGGAAAGCCTTGATCGTCAGCCGGAACGCGCCAGCGGGGCTGCGCTCCAACCAGCCTGCCTTTACCAGGGTGATCAGCAGTCGGTAGGTCGTCGACTTCGAGTACCCACTCCGGCGCGCAAACTCAGCCAGAGACATTTCGGGCTGACCACGCTCGAACAGCTCCAACAGCCGCATTGCTCGAAGCACCGACCCCACAATGGCCCGGCTCGGGTCGAGATTCCCTGATGTCAATAGATCGAAACTCCTAGACGTCCATCAACCGTGCCGCAATGCGGAACAGGGCAAGAGTGTCACACCCGGCGGAGTCAAGCCAATCTCTCGACGAGGGATCGACCCCACATTGCCGACCACTCCCGTGAGGAGATTGACTACGACAAACCAAAATCAGCACGGCGTACGACCGGCTGGCGTCCAATCCGAGAGGAGACTCAAAGATGAGTACGACGAACTTGTCCCGACTGCAGCTGGGAATCGCACCTGACTCCTGGGGCGTATGGTTTCCGGACGACCCGTACCAGGTGACATGGCGGCAGTATTTGGATGAGATTGCCAGAGCCGGCTATGTGTGGACTGAACTCGGCCCGCAGGGATTCCTGCCGCAGGATCCGGCCCAGCTCCGCGACGAGCTGGACACCCGAGGTCTGCGCGTCTGCGGCGGCACGGTCTTCGCTGCCCTCCACCACGGAAAAGAGGCCTTAGACAAGGCGATCAAGGACTTCAGCCGCGAGGCCCGGTTGCTCACCGCCGTCGGCGCGACCTACCTCATCCACCTGCCCGAGCAATACACCGATATGCACACGGGCGCCGCCACCGAAGGCGCGGACATCGACCCCGAGCACTGGGCGAATCTGATCAGCGGCACCAACGAGCTTGGCAGTGTGATGCTGGAAGAGTTCGGCGTCAATCTGGTCTTCCATCCGCACATTGACACGCACGTCGATACTCAGGAGCGGATCGAGCGCTTCCTGACCGATACCGACCCGCAGTATGTGAACTTGTGCTTGGACACCGGACACATTTCCTACTGCGATGGCGACAACGTCGAGATCGTCCGCAAATTCCCCAGCCGGATTACGTACGTCCACCTCAAGCAGGTCGATCCTAAGGTCCGCGAACGCGCCCGCGCCCAAAAGCTTCCGCTCTCCGAGGCGGTCAAGCTCGGCGCCATGGTCGAGCCACCTTACGGGGAGCCGGACATGCCGCCGCTGCTGGACGCACTCGGCGCCCTCGATGCCGACATCTACGCGGTCATCGAACAAGACCTGTACCCCGTCGAACCCGACGTGCCGCTGCCAATCGGAGCTCGCACCGCCGGCTACTACGTCGCTCTTGGCCTCGGCCCTGTACGCCGGTGGCCATACGATGCGTCGTAGCGGCGACCAATCAGGAAGCCGGCTCCCCAGGAAAGGTGAGTTGCCGCCAATACCAGGGGTAACCGCGCCCGAGCCGCTGCCGTCATCGGTCGCACAGCGGCCACCGAGCCACCCACGATCAGAGCGAAATAGCCAACGGGAGCAAGAAAACCGGCTCGCAGCAGCCGAGAATCCAACACGATTCCCAACAAGCCGAGGAGCGATCCCCCGAGTACACCCACTACCGCAACCGGAGGAGCCAGATACCGGGGTGTGGCAGTCTCGGGATGGCGCCTGACTAGTTCGCGACGCCATTTTCCGGTCTCATACATCTGCTTCATCAGAGCCCGCAGCGTTGATCGCGGGCGATAGGTCACCCGCAGTTCTGGTGAAAACCAGATCTTGTGGCCACTGCTGCGGAGGCGGTAGTTCAACTCCCAGTCCTGGGCACGGTGCATGGTCTCGTCGAAGCCACCGACATCGATCAGCGCATCTTTACGGAAGACCCCAAGAAACACAGTTTCGGCCTCGGCCGCCGGTGACTCGGTCAGGTGGAAGGCAGAGCCGCCCAATCCGAGTCGCGTGGTGTAGGCAGTTGCCACCGCTTCCTCAAACGGCGTGGTGCCTTGGGCGTCCATGACACCGCCAACGTTGGCGGCACCGGTCTCCGCTAGCAGCTCCACTGCTCGCCTGATGTAGCCGTCGGTCAGCTCGCCGTGCCCGTCAACTCGGACGATGATCTTGTGCCTGGAGGCAGCGATACCGAGATTGAGCGCAGTCGGCGTACGCGCCGCCGGATTGTCCACCACGCGGATCCGCGGATCTGACGCTGCCAGGGCATCGGCTATCTCGCGCGTACGATCACTGCTTGGCCCGACGGCAACGATCACCTCGAGCTCACCTGGATACCCCTGGTCGAGCACGCGGCGAATCGCGGACTCGAGGTGGCGCTCCTCATTGAGCACAGGCATGACTACGGAAACACCTGGCCAGCTCGTGCGGACTGCATCGACAGCTGAGGTCACGCGAACATCTTGGCAGCCCTCACTTTTGTCCTGCTCGCTGCCAGGCTCTTCCCACCCAAGGCCACGAGTGAGGGCTCAAGCGGCCTAGTCGCGCTGCACTTGCGGCCTTGACCTGAAAATAGCCCGACCACCGACTCGTTTCTCCGCACATAGCCACGAATGGGGGCCAAAACGGGGGCGCGCCCTCTCATTCGTGGACTTATGCGGAGAGACGCAAATCGACCCGGGTCGCGGCTCGGGAAGGCCGCACCCGACCACCATTCTCCAATCCCGGGCCGACCCCCCGGGTCGCTCCTGGTTGTGCGGAGAAACGTTGCGTGAGCGATCAAACTGCACAGACCTTGCTGAGATCATCAGTCTGGGCACTCCGAGAAGGCGAAGGCTTCGATTTGGGCTTGGGGGTGCCTTCGGGCGTCGCTACTGGGGTCGGTTCAGGCGTTGAATTGTCGATCGCCTCAGAAGCCTCGATCTTCTGCTGAACGGTGCTGTGTACCAGGTCGTAGTTAGGTGAGTTCGGATTGATCAGCGGGGGAACGATGGCTGCGCTGGACACTGGCAGGGCCTTGGCCTTGAGCGCCAGCTCCATCATGGTCCCGATTTCGGATGGTGGAATGTCGGTCGCCACGACCTCCTTGCCGACTGCCGCGATCTTATTGAACTTTGTCAGCACAGTGATCGGATCCAGCTGGTTGAGCATCGCACGCATCACGCACTTTTGCCGGACCATGCGGTCGTAATCGGAGGAATCGGCTCGTGATCTGGCGAACCACAATGCCTCGAAACCGTTCAGATGCCGGTTCTTGCCAGCCTCCACGTAGCCGTAGATCTTGCTAGTGCCGCCCCCGATCGGCACCCGGCGGTAGACATCCATCGTGATACCGCCAACTGAGTCAACCAGAGACTGGAAACCCTTGAGATCGATCAGCACCCAATAGTTGATCTTGAGTCCGGTTGCGCCTTCGACCGCCTCCTTAGTCGCCTGAGCGCCGGGATTCGAAATCCCTGGATAGAGATTGCGGTGCTCCGAGGCGTAGGTGTAGATGGCGTTCAGCATGCAGGAGCCAGTGGAGCACTGGAAGCCGTCCGGAAAACGATCAAGCAGTGGCGAATAACTTGGAAACGGCGCGGACTGCAGATTCCGGGGCAAGCTGATCAACACGGTGCGGCCGGTTTCGGTGTCCACGCTGGCCACGGTGAGGCTGTCCGGTCGAAGCCCGACGCGATCTGGCCCGGCGTCGCCACCCATCAGCAGGATATTGAAACGTCCATGTTCGGCGGCCTGATCACCACCGCCGGAGAACACCGTCTTTGTCAGCTCATGTTGCGCCGAAGCCATTGAGGCTACGGCGATAAAGCTGCCGAAGATCGTAAAGGCCAGTGCCAGGCCGAGCGCGGAGAAGATCAGCTGGCCTGACCGACCGAGCTCTTGCGGATGGCCGAGTCGCCAGCCATCGACGATGAGCGCAGCCCAGCCGAGTCCCAGGGTGATGAGCCCGAACTGCATGGCCTTCACGGTGGGACCAAAGCTGATTACGGTCAGAGCCAGCTTCGGGCTAAGAATCGCCAGCAGGCCGGCGAGCAGCGCGAGAAATCCGAGCGCGGCCCAGATCCGAATCACTAAGCGACCTAGGCGACGGTTTCCAGCCACCAGCTGGGCAGAGCCCGGCAATACGATGGTCATGGCCAGCAACGTCAGGCCGCGGCGCCGTTTGACACGTTCGCTTCGCAGTTGTGGCTTGGGCAACTCCGGGTGCCTCCGGGGGAAGGAGATTGGGGAAGAACCCTGCCAGTATCTGGGTTTTCTGCCGTTTGGGTGACGAAGGCACGCCGAGAAGGGCGCACTCCGCTGACGGCTCTCGTCGTAGCCGCCCAGGTACCTTTGCGACATGTCTTCGAGCGACGACGAGGATCTGGACTGGCTGTACGGGCGGGAGCGGGAGCAGGCCCAGCCCGAGCGCACTCGCGTGATGCCAAACCCCTCGGGAACTGCACCAGATTCGCCGTCAGGCGGCGCGCCATATCCTTCGCCCAGCGGATACGGCACAGCGCCACCCCGGCCAGGAACGGCACCCGCCGGACCGCCCCGCGGACCTGGGAATCGAGTGCGGTCGGCAGTACCACGAACCAAACCGGCCAAGCGGCGACATCCAATTCGGAACTTCTTCCGGGTGCTGTTGATCTTGCTGCTCTTGCTGATCTTGTGGCTTGTTGGCGTGCCGGCGTACGCCTGGACCCAGATTGCCCGGGTCGATGCTGCCCCAACCGGTCAGCGGCCAGCTGATCAACCTGGGAAGACATTCCTGCTCGTCGGCTCGGACTCTCGAGCAGGTCTTAGCAAAGCTGAGCAAAAGCGTCTGGGAACCGGCAGCACGGGCGGTCAGCGTACTGACACGATCATGATCGTTTACCTGCCTCCAGGCGGCAAGCCCGCGCTGATCTCGGTACCACGTGACTCCTACGTCGAGATTCCTAAGCACAGCAAGAACAAGATCAATGCCGCGTACGCTTTCGGCGGCCCCGAGCTGCTGGTTCAGACGGTCGAGCAGAACACCGGACTGCGGATGGACGGCTACATGGAGATTGGATTCGGCGGTTTCGTCAACATCATCGATGCCCTCGGCGGCATCCGGATGTGCCTCCCGAACGCGATTAAAGACCGTGACAGTCACATCGACCTACCGAAGGGCTGCCAGACGCTGGCTGGCACTGAGGCCCTGGGCTACGTACGAATGCGCAAGGCTGATCCGCTTGGCGATCTTGGCCGGGTGCAACGGCAGCGCGAAATGCTGGCGGCCATCGCCGACAAGGCGGCATCACCGGCCACCGTGATCAATCCCGTGCGTTATTGGCGGTTCAATGTGGCAACCGCCGAGGCGATCAAGCTCGGCCGGGATACCACGTTGCCCGAGGCAGTCTGGCTGGCCTACGCCATGAAACGGATCTCCGGCGGCGATGGATTGACGCTGACTGTGCCGGTGTCTACGACAGGTGCGTCCACGCCGGTCGGCTCCGCCGTCTTATGGGACCCGACCAGGTCTAAGGCAATGTTCTCTGACATCGCTCGAGGCGACACGTCCGGGCTGGCCAAGTTCGCGAAGTAGCAGCTCCGAGCTTTCATTTTCGCCTGTTGACAAGGAATGGTCAGCAGGCCTAGCGTCCCGCATTGAAGAACACTGTACCGTTTAGCGGAACGCCCACGCCGCCTGTTATACCGTAACTCCAAGTCAGGCCTAAGTAAGAATGTTAGAACAAATCCTTGACAACGTCTCAGTGAATAGGCCACGCTAGGGCGCGTCGGCAAGGGGCACCGACCTTTGACACTGGAGGTCAGCTCAATGTGCAGCCCATCCCATGAGGTGTCTCGAGTCTCGACTCGAGCGCATCGCGTGGTGCTGGGTGTGTCTCAACCAGCGTCTGGTCCATCATCTGTACGATCACGCAGCAAGCAGTACGCCGGTACCGACTATCGCGCAGCCAGTGACAGGCTTCTCGCCCTCACCAGGGGCACAGTTATCACGTGTAGGCGACGATCTCGCCTGACTTCTAGCCGCAAGCCTTCCTCACTGCCTACCTTCAACATCGTGAGCTCCGCTCACATAATTTCGCAGTCCGGGCCTTGCCCGAAACACAAAGAAAGGAATCACAGATGATTCGATCCGCAAAGGGCTGGGCCGGAAAGGGCCTGACCTTCACCGCCCTTGCGGCGGCTGCAGTACTCGCACTTGCTGGCTGTAGCGGCGGCGGCGCTCCAGAGAGCCAACCACAGAACCAGGGCGGCGGCGGTGGCGGCGGCAACTCTGGCTACACGTTCGCTATGATCACCCACGAAACGCCTGGCGATACGTTCTGGGACCGGATAAGGGCAGGTGCCGAGCAGGCCGCCAAGGACACTGGGTCGACGCTGAAGTACTCGGCCGATCCCGACGCCACTAAGCAGGCTGTTCTCATTCAGAACGCGATCGACTCCAAGGTCGATGGCATCGCGACCACGCTTGTCACCCCGGATGCCCTTATTCCCACCGTCAAGAAAGCAATCGCTGCAGGGATTCCGGTAGACAGCTTTAACTCCGGATTCGCCTACTGGCAGCAGGCGGGCGCTCTCACTCACTTCTCTTCCGACGAGTTTCTCGCCGGACAGCAAGCGGGCAAGCGGGCGAAGGACGCCGGCGCCACCAAGATCCTTTGCACCATCCAGCAGACCGGCTCGGTCGCGCTCGAAGACCGCTGCAAGGGCGTGAAGGACAGCTTCCCCAACACCGAGAACCTGCAGGTGAACGGCGCGGACGACTCCGCCGTCACCTCAGCGATCCAGGCCAAGCTCAGTGAGGACAAGTCGATCGACTGGGTGATCAATCTCGGCGCGCCATCGGCCCTGGACACCGTCAGGGCTCGCGAGGGTTCCGGCAGCAACGCCAAGATCGGCACGTTCGACACCAACCCGGACTTGGCGCAGGCTGTGAAGGACGGCAAGGTCCAGTGGTACATCGACCAGCAGCCCTACCTGCAGGGCTACATGGCCGTCACGCAGCTCTATCTCTTTAAGAAGAACGGCAATATCCTCGGTGGTGGGAAGCCGGTCCTGACCGGCCCGTCGTTCGTCGACAGCAGCAACATCGACGCGACCCTGCCCTTCGTCAAGAACAACACTCGATAGTTCGAAGCCTCGGCGGTGGGGGGGGGGGGGGGTGGGGCGCGCCCCCCCCCCCCCCCAAAAAACGAGCCCGCCCCCCGAAACCAAAAACA
>Ga0307406_10000072_pt1 | contig 55528 bp, 85 predicted proteins | sample 322Cmetagenome_3_FD_203706 | JGI IMG/M metagenome (GOLD analysis project Ga0307406, IMG submission 203706) | Maize rhizosphere microbial communities from greenhouse at UC Davis, California, United States - 322HYB-C-2 | ecosystem: Host-associated > Plants > Roots > Rhizosphere > Soil | place...
TGGCTCGATGCGCAGTTCGTCGGCCAGGAGCGTCGGCGTGCTCGGGACGTAGGGCGTCGTCAGGAGCGCCTGGAGCCGCTGAGCGGCCTCCTGCGCGGCTTGAGCGACCTCGCGCGCATGTTCGGCGGCTGTCGTGCGGACGGCCTCGCGTGCGTCGCGCTGAGCGATGATCTGCCGCGCGCCGTGCACGAACGCCGAGCGGCTGACGGCCTCGCCCAGCGACGAGCGCGCCGCGTCCACGAGCACGTCCCACTCCTCGTCATCGAGGCGCGCGAGCGTCGAGCAGTCAGCGCCGAGGTTGGGCTGGATGCCGAGGTCTGTGAGGTTGGTGGCCCCAACGTCTCGGCCACGGCTCGCGAGGTCGCCAGCCTCACGGCCCACGGCGAGCATCTGGCCCAGCGCGCGCTCAGCCTCGCGGGCGGCGATGAGGGCTTCGGTGCCGTCGAGCCCAGCGCGGCGCATGACCTCGGACAGCGCCATCGCCTTCTGGCGGAGGTCGGCGGCGTCCGTGAGTGACTGCGGGCCTGAGTACGACAGCGCCGCGACCTCGGCATGGAGCGAGGAGGCGAGCGCTTCGACGGCGCTCGTGTTGCCGGGGAGCGGGACGATGGCGGGGACGGCGTGACGCATGAGACTCCTAATGCGGGTTGGTGTGTGGGTAAGCATTACATGATTCGTTCGAGGACGCGCCGCGCCTCACGAATCTCGGCGTCCGCGCTCGTGATGCTCAGCGTGTCGAGCCACGAGCGGAACTCAGCGGTGACGACGCCGCCGCCGCGGACGTGCAAGTCCTCAAGGAACTCCCGCTGGGCACTCGTCGCGCGCCCGCGCTGTTGTTGTCCCTGGTCTTCTTGCTCTTGGTGTTCTTGAGTAATGGTGTTCTTATGTGGCGGATTTTCCGTCAACGGATAACCCGTCAACGGATAATCCGTCAGCGGGTCGTGGAGGTCGTAGGTGACCTCTCCGAAGTGCCCCTCGTCGTCGGTGCTCTGCGTGCGCACGAGGTAGCCCAGCCGCACGAGTTCGCGCAGGCCCGAGCCCACAGCGTCGCGCCCGTCAGGCCCAGCGCTCACGAGCGTCTGGGTGCTCGTCGCCCACCCGATGCTGTGGCTGGCGAGGTAGCAGAGCAGGCCGCGAGCCTTCCACGAGAGCCGCTTATCGCGGAGCCACCCGTTGCTGATGATCGTGAAGTTGTCCGATGGCGTGGAACGCCGAATGATAGCCATGTCTCTCCTCTTGGGGAATGTCGGAGGGAGCGCGCTAGGCTGAGCACGCTCCGGGGTTCAACGCGAGCATACGACGGTCCTCCTTCGCACACGGGAGGGCCGTCGCTCGCGTCTACGGCGCTCGCGAGCGCTCGCCGCCGTGCTGATGCCTCCTCACGCTGTCATCGCCTCAGATCGACGCTGAGGGCCGCGGAGCGGCATGTGCGCCGCCGTCGTCGTCCAGCGTCATCCATCCGCGCCACGTGAGCACCGCGACCTCGGCGGGCACGAGCCACGAGCGGACGATCATGCCGCGCTGATGCGACACGGCCACCTTGCGGTGCACAGCGCCGTGGCATCCCGTCGTCCCGGAGCCGCACAGCGCGATGAGGTTCGAGGGTGAGTTGTCGGTGCCGTGCGAGCGCAGGAGCCGGTGATGGATGTTGAGCGCGTCGCCGTACCAGCGCCCGCACCAGGCGCACCGCCCGAGGTCGCGCGCGAGCACGAGCCGCCGCGTGGCGGGCGTCGGGTCATTCGTCATGGCGCGACTGAGCCCTCGGGGCCGTAGTCCTCGGGGCCGAGGCTCCACGCCTCCTTGGTGCGCCAGTCGAACACCTCGTCATGCCCGCACTCGGGACAGCGCCACGCGACGAGGTAGATGATGTCCCACCTGTCGAGCGGCAGACGCATGCGACCGTTCGCGGACGCCGGGAGCCACAGCCGGTCGCATCCGGGACAGCGCTCAGGCGGCGGCACGGTGCGGCGTGAGCGGTCGCAGATGAACACCGGGACGTACGGCGTCCATCGCGACCACGTGACCGGCAGGCCGTCCCACAGCGCCGGGAGCGGCTGGTGCGCGGCGGCGGCTGTCGCTGAGCGGTTCGCCCACACGTCAGGCAGGCTCATAGACCATCTCCCACAGGTGGAGCGTCCGCTCGTGCACGTTCACCCACTCGGCCCGCGGCGGCAGGAGCATCGCCATGCGCGCGCGGTCAGCGATGAACCGGTAGCGGGCATCGGCTATCTCGTCCCACGACGGGAGCCGCGACGAGTGCGACACGCTCAGGTGCCACAGCCCGTCGTCCTTGGAGCGGAGCGCGGTGAGGATGCCGTCGTGCACGCGAGCGCGCCACAGTCCGACGCCCTCGAAGCCGCTCATCGTGTCGGGCACCTCACCCTTCGTCCACGCGGGAGCCGCCTCGTGGCGCGTGCCGGGTGCCGCGGCCTCCCCGAACGTCATAGCCACGACTCCACGATCACCGGGTCGTCCGACTGCACGCGCGGGATGCGCTCGCGACCCACCGGAATGAGCGCGCGAGCGTCATCGAGGGTGTCGGCCAGACCCACGGGCTCGTAGGCCGTGACCGCTCCCCTCTCGACAAACCAGGCGCGCACGACGAACTGATCCGGGTAGTCGCTCGGGCGCTCGTAGATCGTGTAGCACCAGATGGTGAGCGCGTCAGTACTCGCCATGACCCGCCGCCCCGTACATCGCGTTCACGCTCTTGCTGATCGTCTGGAAGGCGCTGAGCGTGAGTTCCGCGGCCTTGGCGCGACGCTCGGCGTACTTCCACCCGACTTCAGCCGTGTCCATCGCCTCGCGCTCCTTGGCTGTCGCGATGGTCGCGAGGTGCTTCCGATCCTCGATGCTCGGGCGCGTGCCGTCGCCGCGCTCGGCGTGCATGTAGGCGTTCGAGTAGGCGAGGTCGTAGGCCCGCTGGGCCGCGCGGTACACGTCGAGGCGAGCCGTGACGACGGCGACACCCTCGGTGAGTGTCGCCGCCGCCTCGCGGATCGCCTGTTCGACCTCGACCGGGTTCAGTACCCGGCCTCGCTCCAGGCTGTCGCTCATGACCGAAGCACCGCCATGATGTGCTCGGACTGCTCCGTGAACCACGCCTGCACCTGCTCCTGGTCAGCCGCTTGCACGAGGAGCGACGCGAGCGCGAGGATCACGCGACCCGCCGCCTCGGGCGACTCGCTGATCTTGCTCGCCACCATGTCGAGGTAGTCCTCCGCGGCCTTCTCAGCCTCGGAGCCGTCCTTGGCGCGCAGGTATTCGCTCGTCGCGTTGATGAGTTGGCCCGCGAGTTGGATCGTGACCGCGTGATCCTCCACGTCCTCGCGACCCACGCCCTCGGGGAGTTCCGGCCCGGTCGCCGGGATGCCGTTGCCGGTCACGAGTTCGACTCCTCGGCGGTGTCGTCGCCAGCCGCCAGTTCCGCCTCGTGCGCGGCCACAGCCGCCGCCTCAGCCGCGTCGGCGTCGTCCTGGCTCTGCTCAGCCGGGGCCGCGTCGCTCGGAGCCTCAGCCGCCTTGTCCTGCTCCGCCTCAGCGGCGAGCGCGCTCCCGAGGTCGGTGAGGTACTGGCCCAGCGGCACCTCGTTCTCCCCGCTGAGCACGAGGAGCGGCAGGTGGCCCGCGACGCGAGCGCGCCGGAACATGACGCGCACGCTCTCGGCATCCGTGAGCCCGCCGAGGTCGTAGAGGCCAGCGGGCAGGTACTCGGGCTTCTGCTGAATCTCGCGCCGCGGCGGCGTGCCAGCGCTCGCGCCTGCTCGCCCGTCCGCGCCGTCGTTGTCGTCGCCGCCCGGAGCGACACCCGTGGCGGCTGTCAGCGCGTAGCGGCGCGCGTACGTGATCGCGGAGCCGATGCCCTGCCAGTCCTGCCCCGTGCGTCCGACCGGGATGGTGCCGGTGCGGCTGTCGCCGCTCGGGCCGTGCACGAGTTCCCAGCGGAGGACGAGCGTGCCGTCCTCGGTGTCCAGGCTCGTGTGCCAGGCGAGCCCGACAGCGCCGAGCGCCGGGAGCACAATCTCGGACACGTCGGTGAGGTCGGCGTAGTCGTACGAGTACTCCGCGCCGCTCTTGGCCTGCACCTTGGCGGTCTGGCCCTTGCGGATGCTCGGGAGCGTGCGCTGGAACGCGGCGAGCGCGTGCCACAGCGTCGGGTACTCATCGGTCGTCTGCGCCTCGGTGGGCGCGGTCGTGTCGGTCATTCTCTGCCTTTCGTTTGTTGTGCTGACGGTGACAACGTTACGCGGACTCTGCGACAGTCTGCGGCGTGATCTTCATGCCGCGCGTCGGGTTCGGGACGATCTTGGTGTAGCGGGCTTCGAGGTCGCGGTAGCGCTTGGTGAGCGCGGGAGCCTTGGCCTCCATGCCCTCGCGGTCGATGACCTTCTTGGTGCCCTGGCTCGTGCTCGTGGTGAGCCGCGCGAACCCGGCGTCGATGCTGTCGTCGGGCATGTCGTCGGCCAGGTAGATCGCCTTGAGCGCGTCCCACGCCTTGACCTTCGCCGCCGCCGCGACCTTCTCGGCGTCGAGCGCGCGCAGGTACTCAGCGATCAGCACAGCGTGCTCCGTGGGCACGTCGGACGCGACGGGCAGTTCGCCCAGCGCGTTCGCCGTGACGGCGGCGTCGATCTGCGCCAGCGCGTCCTCGGCCTCCTCCACGAGCCGCGCGATGAACTCGTCGTCGCGCTCGATCCAGCACCACTCGGGAGCGCCCTCGGGCATCCAGATGCCCGCCTCGTGGTCGCGCTCGGTGCCGCGCACCTCCCACACGAACAGCGTGCGCTGGGCGTTCATCACGAGCATCTGCCACTGCACCTGACGGTAGAAGCGCTCCTTGGCGAAGGCCGACGAGGGCTCCACGAACCGGAGCACGTTGTCGGCGTCGAGCGGCCCGGGCTTGAGGCTCTTGCCGTGGGTCTTGATTTCGCTGATGACGGCATCCGCCGTCCCCGGCGCGTAGCCCGCGCTGAACGGCTCCACGTACATGCCATCGGGCGTCGCGAGCCAGCGCGGGTTGCTCGGGTGGCTGTAGACGTGCTTCGACGGCTGGATGCCGAACGTCGCCTCGACCCACGCCGAGATGCTGTCCTCGCGCACCTGGCCGTGGTGCGCGTAGTCGTCCAGGGTGTACTGCGAGCCCGCGACACGGAACGACCCGTCGCGCGTGTCCTCGCCCGTCACCTTCTCGGTCATGATCTTGCGCCGGAGCGACGGCACGGGCCAGTCGCGGATGTCGGTCGCCGTGAGTCCGCCGCGTCGCTGAGCCATCCACGGCTCGCGAGTCTCCGGGCGCGTGTGCTCGTGCAGAGCGCCGCGGACGGGCATCTCGTTGGTGATGGTGGGGGTCATGCTCCTGCCTTTCGTTGGGAGGCGTTCGCCTCAGTTGTCATGCTTGCAGATACATCCGACCTTGGCACGTCGAGCACGCGCACGTGCAGTTCCATGTGCGGCCTCACGCCCCGCTCCAGGACGATGCGCGGCATGTTCTTGACCATGTACCGCGGCGTGTCGTCAGCGACCACACCCGCGTCCACGAGGCCGTCGCAGAGCGCCTTGAGCGTCGGGACCACGTTGTCCTCGTCCCTCTTGCGAGCGTCAGCGACGACCCAGACCAGCGTCACCTCGACGCGCTCAGCGCCACGGATGCGACGGCCCCACAGAGCCGTGACGAGGCGCGTGTCTTTGACGCGGCGCGCCCGCTCCCAGCGGTTGTGTCGATCGTTCTCGGTGAGCGGCGGCGATGTCCAATCGAGTCTGAGCACGTGTTCCATGTCTGAGCCTCCCGACCCACCACCCTGCCAGCCGAAGCCGACAAGGTGATGAGCCGCAGGGATCAGCCCTCGTTGCGGACCTGGCGACGACGCAGGCCGAGCACGGTCAGGAGCGCACCCACGGCGAGCGCGAGCGCGCCGCCCGTCAGCGCCCACAGCGTGCCGAAGCCGTCGAAGCCGGTCTGCGCGAGGCCGTCCGTCGTCGTGCGAGCCGCGACGGGAGCGGGCGTCACGTCGGGCTCCGGCGTGACCACGGGCTCCTCGGGCTCAGGCGTCGGCGTCACGACGACCGGGCACTCCTCAGCCGTTGCGGGACGCTCCGACGACGTGACCTCCTCGACGGGCTCAGCGGCGACCCACGAGTTGGTGGCCTCGTCGTAGACCCAGCCCTGCGTGGTCGTCGTGGTCGTCGTCGTGACGGTGCCAGCCTCGCAGTCCACCGTCTCGACCTCCTCGACCGTCACCACGGGCTCCGGCTCCTCGGGCATCACCACGGGCTCCTCGTGGTCGAAGGTGTACGAGGTGCACCCGACGACGATGGACGTGATGGTCACGTCGCCCTTGACTCCCGAGCCGAGCGAGTAGCCGATGGCCGACACGCTCGCGTCCGGGAACTCAGCCAGCCAGTCGTTGATGTGCCCGCCGTTGCCGGTGCCGCCGCCGTTCACAGCGGTCGGAGCGCCCGACAGGTCAGCGCCGCCCCAGTTGGCCGACAGCCACAGCGTGTCCGCGCCATAGACGGGCTCGTGCACGAGGAAGCCCTCAGCGTCGCCGTCAGCGTCGAGGTCCACGAGCATCTGGAGCCCGGGGGTGCCGCCGCTCGCGTTCGTGAGCGTCAGGCCGAAGCCCAGCCCCGCGTCCGCGAGGTCGAACGATGCGCCGATGTAGCCCGCGGCCTTGTCGGTCGAGGTCGCTCCCTCGGTGTAGACGTGCAGGCCACCCTCCACGTAGTCGTTGTGACCCGTGGCGCGCGTCTCGGTGAACGTCCACCCGTTCGGGTCGAGGTTCGTGCTGTGCGGGCCGACCGCGACGCTGTAGCACTGCTCCGCGGTCACAGCGGGCGGCGGCTCCTCGCACGTCACAGCGGGCACCGCGGGGTGCTCGATGTCGGGCACGTCCTCGGTGTACGCCTCGGTCACCAGGCGCTCCTCGGTGACGGCGGGCTGAGCCTCGACAGCGGCCTGGCGGTAGAACCAGTTGCCACCCTTGTCCGGGTTGCCGTTGGCGTAGACGCCATCCTCACCCGCCTGGCCCGGAGGGAGCGTGCCGTGGTCGTGCCACGTGCCGCGCTCGTCGGTCGGGTACGTCGGCGGGCCGACGAACGTGGCGTGCTGGTCGTTGGGCGAGAAGTTGGCCCAGATGGCGGGCGACCCCTCGACGGCGGGCGTGACCTCCACCGTCTCGTACACGGCGGGGTGCTCGATGTCGGGCGTCACCTCCGTCCACGCGGGGATCGCTTCGGACGGGACGCACTGCTCCGTTCCGCCCGTGGCGTTGGCGGCTGGAGCCGCGAGCGCGACGCCTCCCGCGACGAGCAGAGCCGCGATGGCTCCGCTGATGACCTTGCGCATGGTGAACTGCCTTTCATTCGATGGATGGGCTGATCCGCCCGTGCCGCGCTCGCCGCATGTGCGAGCGCGACGCGCAGGGATCAGGAGTACGCGGTGATGGCGACGACGAGCAGGCCGACCGTGAGCACGAGCAGGACGCCGCCGACGATGATGCCCGCTGTCGCGCTGTGGTCGCGGCGCGGGCGTCCGAGGTCGTCGGGGAGCGGCTCGCGGAACTCGTCAGCGCCGGTCACAGCGCGACCGCCTCACGGAGCGCGTCAGCGCCGTCCGGGTAGCGCTCCGCGAGGATGCCGACCCACTCGCTGAGGAGCGGCGTGCGGCCTCGCGCCTCCATGCGGTGAGCGACGGAGCGGATGGAGCGCCGCGCGTGGCCGTTGGCCTTGGCGTCGGCCACGTCGTTCGGGTCGAGCACGAGCGTCTTGAGGTCTTCCGGGAGGCGGATGTTCTCGAACGCGGCGTGGTAGCGCGCGGCCCCCGCGGCGGTGTCGTTGAGCGCGATGGCCGCCCACTCGACGGTGCGGAGCGGCTTCTGGTCGGGGTCGGTGCGCGACGACTCCCAGCGGAGCGTGTCGAGGAGCGCCTTCGAGGTGGCCTGCGCGGTCATGATCTGCCTTTCGTTGTATGCCTGACAGCGACAACGTTACGACGGGCACCCGGCCCAAGGCAACACGAAAGGCTCCCCGCGATGTGCGAGGAGCCCTACGCGCCGCTGTGAGGCGTCAGAACCGAGTGGACGGGCTGACAGGCCCGCCAGAGCCCGAGAGCGTGTCAGGCGGGCGCACGTCGCCGCCCAGCGCCTTCTGCGCCGCCGTGCTCGCGCCGGTCGGCTTGTAGATGCCGAAGTGCATGCCCACAGCCACGAGGAATGCGGCGAGTGCGAACACGAGGCCCATGCCGATGTTGTAGGTCGTGCCCGCTGTGAGCGCGTTTCCGAGTTCCGTGAGGAGGCCCGTGAGCGCGGACAGCGCGGCGAGGATGACGGCCTTGGTGCCGCTGTTGGTGATCGTCTTGGTGACGAGTCCGACGACGAGCGGGAGCACGACGGACACGAGCATTCCGACGATGAGCGGCCAGTCGAACGACACGGACACGACCGGGGCTTCGCCCGCGTCGGCCCAGACGCCGTTCGACAGCGTGAGGGTGATGATGTTCATGCTGTTCCTTTCAGATGTCCTCGGCCAGGACGGCGGGAGGAGGGGGAACCTGCTCGATGGATTCGGGCAGGTGGCGTGCGATCCAGTTGTTCAGCGTGCGGATGTACCCGATGGCCCCCCAGTACTTCTTGCGGCTCTCCGTGAGTTCCCCCTCCAGGCGAGCGACGGTCGTCTCCAGCGTCGCGAGCCGCCCCGCCATCGGCGTGAGGAGGCTGACGGTCTGCGCCTCGATGATGCTCTTCCAGCGGTTCGACAGAGCATCATCCTCTGCTGTCTCCTGTTGAGCAACCCCCATGCGCTTGTCGTGCCGCACCTTGAGCAGTGCCGCGACGCCGCCGCCCCCGAGCACGATGGTGAGGATGGCGATGGTCGGCGTGAGCCACGGGACTGTCGCGTCACTGACGGTCTGGGCGGCTATCACCAGCATCCGGTTCCCCCTCGGTTACCAAGTCAATGACCGCCGTCGTCGCGGCGTGCACCTCGCGGAGCTTCGCGGCGTGTGCTGAGCACAGCGCGATGCGGGTGGCGTAGAACGCGGCGAGCGACGACACGAGGAACGTCTGGCCCGCGTTCGTGCCGCTGATCGCGAGCGTGAAGGCCCACAGCGTGACGACGTACGGCACGAGCGCGATGGCCGACGCCCACGCCGCGATCCACTCCCAGCGGTAGCGACCGAACAGGACACCAGCGACGGCGACGAGCGTGGCGAGCGCGAGCAGACCGCCAGAGATGGCGGTGCCGAGGTAGCCGAGCGCCTCGACGCTCACACGCGGGTCGAACAACGCCGACAGCCCAGCCCCTGTCGAGAGGAGCCAGGCTGACGCGAGGGTGGTCTTGACCACCCTGCGGTGTCCTGCCGGAAGACCGCTATACATCACTGGTGGAGCAGAGCGTCCGAGTCGAGGAGCGTGACCTTCGCGTTTGCGTCGTTCAGGTCACCCGCCGACAGCCGCGCGTAGACCGCGTACCCACGCGCCACGGAGCGCTGGAACGGGATGTTGGCGCGGATGATGCCCACACCGTCGCCGCGGTCGATGAACTGCATGACCTCGGTGTAGTGCGGGCTGTGCGCTCCGCCCGTCGTCGTGTCGTCCCACAGGAGCACGAGTTCGAGGATGTCCCCGACCTTGCCCTCCGCGTAGACGTGCAGGGCGAAGTCGTAGTCTCCGATCCCGCCGACGATGTTGGTGGCGTTGTGCGTGGGCGCGCCGTTCGTGGTGTGGAGGTAGAACGCCGCGCCAGGGGCCAGCGTGCGGCCCTTCGCGCGAGCCGTCGCGTCCTCGCGGTGGTACTGCCGGAACATGTCCTTCTCCTTCGGTGGTGTGACGGTGCCGCCGCCTCCTGGCGGGGTCTTGTAGACGTTGAGCACGGCAAAGTGCCAGCCCTCTCCGAAGCCGTCGCCTTCGGCCACGAGGTCGTACTCGTGCGCGTGCTGGCGGATCCAGCGCCCACGAGCGGACGAGGCTGTCATGATGCCCGCGTCGGAGCCCGTGTCGCGGATGTCCACAGCGCCGCGGGTGCCGCGAATCTGATGATTCGACGTGCCCGGAGCGGCCACGGTGCCAGCGCTGGAGATGCGATACCAGAGTTGGCCGTTCCACCAGCGCGTGTCGTAGACCCTGCGGCCTCGGACGTTGCCCGCCGTGACGTACCGAGCGCGGAAGATTGCCTCCTGCTCCGCGTCGGTGCGCACGCCCGACGACACGATCACGCGCACGCCGAAGATCGCGAACATGGCCGCGCTGAGCCTGTCGATCTGGTACTTCATCCACGGCGTCAGGCGCGCGCCGTCGCGGAACACCCAGTTAGCCATCGGTCTCTCCCTCCCTGTCGGTCTCGACGCCCGAGCCCGTGGACACGCTCACGGTGTCAGCGACGGGGACGGCGGGGACGATGACGAGGTTCCCGAACGAGTCGAGCGCGAAAGCGTCCGCAACGCCATCACCGTCCACGTCGCCGTCGAGCGGGATCATCGGGTTCTCCTGACCCTCCTCCTGCCACTGGAGGAGCGACGCCTTGATCTGCTCCTGGTCGGCGGGCGGGATGGTGTCGAGGTAGTTGGGGATGTCGGTCATGAGAGCACCTTCTGTCCGGTGATGCGTCCGTCCTCCGGGTCCGGGGTGACGGTGATGAGGGAGCCGTCAGGCGCGAGGATCGTGCCGCCGTTCTGCGCGACCTCCAGCGGCACGTCCACGGTGAACGATCCCTCGCGACCCACGACGCGCCCGAAGGCGTCGCGTATCTCGACCTCGTTCCACTCGCCGACGCCGCTCATGCGCTCGGCTCCGACTGGACGACGGCCTCGATGGCCGCGCGCAGGTGGTCGTCCGTGACGGCTCCGGGGTTGAGCCCGGGCGGCATGGCCGCTTCGGACGCGAGGAGGTCGCGACGCACGCCCGCGGCGTAAGCGTGCACCTTCGCCAGGCTCGTGTCCTCGCCGTTGACGGTGACGGTGTGGGAGATGAGGGAGCCGAGGTTCGTGACGACGGCGGACTGGGCGTTGGGGACGCCCATCTGCTCAGCGGCGGCGATGAGCCTCATCTGGAGGTCGAGGTCGTCGCGTGCGGCGATGTGCTCAGAGGTGGAAGGCATGGGGTTCCTTTCGATTACGTGTACTGCATGATTTGCCAGGCGAACGTGTAGTTCTGAGTCGTCCCTGCCAAGAATTGCATGAGCCGCACCCCCACCGTCGTGTTGGTCGGATTGCGGATGATGCTGACGACGCCGAGCGCCGCATATCCGGTGCCGAGCGCAATCGGCGTGATCTGGAGGTACTCGTTCGCCTCCAGCACGGTCGGGATGGTGTAGTTGTCGGAGCGCGCCCAGATGCTACCGCCCGACGAGTCCCACGCCTTGCTCGGCGCGGCGTACACGCCGGAGAACTGCCGCCAGCCGCCCGTCTTGTTGCCGACGTAGAGCGCCTGCGTGCCGTCCGTGTCCTGCCAGAAGTCCCAGTAGCGCGGCGTCGTCGCGGCGCGCATCGCCGCCGTGCCCTCGCCGTTGCCGCCGACGAGCCTCCACGGCCCCCATGTGCCGTCGTAGGTGCGCCGCCACGTGTTGCGGCCCGTGCCGCCGTTGGTCGGGAGGCGCACCTCCTGCACGACACGGCCCGCGAGCGGCCCGCCGCTGATGACGTAGACCTCCCCGACGAAGCGGTCAGCGAACGGCGCGTGAGCCGCGCCCGTGTCGCTCCAGTAGAAGCCCGGGAACAGCGCGTCGTTCCAGTCGAGGGCTTCCTGCCCCTCGGGGCCGAGGCGAGCCGGGAGGCCGCTCGGGGTCTTCGACACGCGGCGCTCCACGAGCGTCAGGCGGCGGAGGATCGAGCCGAGCATGCCCTCCTCGGTGCGAACGGCTGGACGCGCCATCATGCCACCGCCTGTCCGAACGGGCTGAGCGTGACCGTGATGACCTCGCCCTGCGCTGTCTCCACGACCTTGAGTTCATCGAGCCGCTGAGGCTGGGTGACCACCTGGATGTTCTTCGCCGTCGTGACCGGCATGACGACGCCCGGGACGAGGTGCTGGATCGTGAGGTCGTCGGTGAGCCGGATGCCGACGCCATCGGGCACTCGCACCTCGAGCGGAACGGGGGTGCGGTGCGTGATGTCGCGCTGGGCCTGGCTGTTGAGCTCCGTCTGAGTCGGCTCGTCGGTGCCCTCCTCCGACTGCATCGACACGATGTTCTCCCAGACGCCGTAGTAGGCGCTCGGCACGCCCGCGTGCCCGACGCCGCGCTCCGTGTCCTCGTTGCTCTGCGACGCCGACAGGTGCGAGATGTCCCAGTGCTGGGAGGCGTCGCGAATCACCCGGATGTCACCGAGGAAGTCGGCGTCCGTGAGCATGCGCGTCTGCCCGATGCTCAGCGCCGAGTCCCAGAAGATCATCCGGCGACCGACGACGGTGAAGTCCATGCCGCCGTCCACGAGGTTGTCGATGTGCTCGCCCAACTTCATCTCGAACTCCTCGGTGGACGAGCGCGTGAGCACGGTCCCCGGGTAGACGACGAGGAACGGCAGGACATTGATCGGCGGGTCGAGCGCTTCCCAGCGCGGCACCTCGACTGCTCCGCTGTTCGTCAGCATGGTGTAGGGCTCGGTGAGTTCGTACGTGAGCATCTGCTCGATGCGCTCGCCCATGAGCGTCGGCCCGCCGCCGTCCGAGTTCGGCCACGCCTTGGTCAGCGACGTGTGGTCGATGTACTCCTTGACGTCGGTGGCGAGGAAGATGGCGTTGTCGCGCACCGTCTCGACGCGGCGAAGTGGCCCCTCCCACACGCGGTCGGTGCCGCGGTGGATGACGACCTCGTACCGGCCCGTGGCGGCGGCGACGGCGCGCACGATGTCGGCCTGCTCCTCGCACGCGCGACCGTTCAGCGTGAACTGCGCCGACGACTTGGAATCGCGCTTGCGACCCCATTCGATGGAGCCGATGTCCACGAGGTTCTCGACATGCCTCGAACCACCGCGATCCTTGATCGACACGCGGTGGTTCGAGATGCAGGGGCCGTACCGTCCGTCTGCCACGTCATTCCCTCACCGTCAGTCCAGCCGTCACGACGAGGTTACCGGGGGTCGAGTCCAGCGCGGTGTCCAGGCTGATGAGCCAGCAGATGCCGCACGAGATGGTCGGCCACGTCGCGGGCACGCCGCCCGTGCCGCGCAGGAGGCTGTCGGCGGCGATGGCGGGCGTGCCCGTGGGCACCTCGGCCCACACGCGCTGAGACACGCCCTCCAGGGTCATCGTCGTGTTGGCCGGGACGAACGTCACCACCTGCTCGAACTCCCACGAGGCCGGGTCGAAGTCCAGCGGCGGCGTGCAGTCGGGGTTCGCGTACCAGCGGATGCGCACCTGGCTCTCGGCCTCACCGAACGTCTGGAGCGTGACGGTCGGAGCCGCGGCTAGGTGCTCGGGCACGAGGCCCGCGTCGATGGTGTACCACGTGCGCCGCCACGAGCCGATAGGCGTGATGCAGTCGTCCTCGATGGCGGGCGGCGCGGGCGGGATCGGGAGCGGCGGGCAGTTCGGGTCTTGGAGCGGGTTCTGCTCAGCCTGCGGGATCGCCTCGCGGAACGACGGCGAGATGTACTGCTCGTCCTCCCAGCCGTAGATGAACTGCGCCGTGCTCTCGGTGTCGCCGTCGAAGTACGGGTAGAGCGTGCCCGTGCTCGCCATCGCGGCGTCAGCGGTCACCGTGTCGCCAGCCGCCATCATCGACGTGCTGGGCGGGTCGGTGAACACGACAGCGCCGCGCACAGCGCCAGCGGGAGCCTGCGCGAGCACGCTCAGGCGCGTCGGCGTGTCCGCGGCCACGTTTGTCGCCGTGCCGATGGACGTGCCAATCTCGACGCCGCTGGCGTTGTACCAGACCCACATCGCCGCGAGCATGCGAGCGCGCGACGCCTCGACCCAGATGGAGCCCATGTAGAAGCCGCCGACCGTGACAGCCGCCCAGCCGTCCACGCCGTCGGTGCCGCCGCGGAAGCCGTTGTCCGTCGCCGCGGTGAGCATGACGTACTGGACAGCCCAGTCGCCCGAGTTGCCGTTGGGCTCGATGCCGCCCGCGATCTGGTACTGCGCGGCGGAGCCGCCCGAGTCCACGACAGCCTCAGCGCCCGACAGCCAGCCGACAGCGCCACCCGTGAGCGTCTGCGCCTGCGACGTGCTCGCGCCCGCCGTGCTCGTCCACGTGTAGTTGGTCGTGGGCGTGTCGGTCGTGTCGCCGTTCCAGAACGACCCGGGCGAGGCGTTCGGCTGGGGCTGGGTGCGGGTGATGACGTTCGAGGTCGGCGTGGTGTAGGAGCCGATGGCCGCGGTGACGCGCCACTCGTACGTCTGGCCCGGAGTGAGGCTGGTGATGGTCTGCGTCGGGTTCGCTGAGCCCGTCGCCGCGTTCGTCCACGAGCCGCCAGGGGTGCGGCGCTGGATCGTGTACGAGTCCACCGACGAGATGCCGCTGGGCGGCGTCATGACGACCACGGCCTGCTTACCCGTCGCGTCGGGTGTGACGGACACGAGCGTCGGTGGCGTGCTCGGGAGCGTGGTGAACGAGGTCGTCGGGCCGTACCCGCCGATGCCGTCAGCGTTGCGGGCGCGGACACGGGTGTAGTACGTCGTGCCCGGGTCGAAGATGTTGAGGTCGCGCGTGCGGCTCGTGCCCACCCAGTCCTGGTAGACGTGGCTGGAGAAGTTCGACACCTTGGAGACGTAGAGGCCGTAGTCGGTGATGTCGGCGTGGCCGCGCGACGACGCGGGCCAGGTGAAGCGCGCGCCGGTCGGCGTGAGGTTCGACACGGTGACCGCGCCACCCGCTCCCGGAGCCTCGGGGATGCGCGCCACGGGCACGTAGATGTCGATGGTCGTCGGCCCACCGAGTCCGCTCGTGTTCGAGTCGTTCATCGTGAAGTAGAAGCGGCGGTAGGCCGCTCCCAGGTTGCCGTTGCCGTCGTGCGCGATGGGGCCGCGACCCGATGCCCACAGCGTGTAGGTGCCCGCGCCCGACACTGCGAACGACCCGCTGTGGCCCACACCCGCCGCGTTGCCCGACCAGCCGATGCCGCCCGAGAACGTCGGGCTGGAGGTGTTGATGACCTGGAACGAGAAGTTGTAGGTCGTGGTGTCGGACGAGTAGTCCTGCGAGTACGTGACGTTGATTCGGAGGGTGCCCGCAGAGCCGGTGCCCTTGTCGTAGGTAGCCATGTCCCCTCCTACGGAACGGTCAGGCCGAAGGCGTCGGCGTAGAGGCGGATGTCGTCACCGGACACGGCGTCGATGTTGGGGAGGGTGACCGCGATGCGCGCGACGGTCGCCGTGGGCGGCTTGGTGAGGCCGGGGGCCGAGATGTTGCCGCCGTTGACGGGAATCTGGCCGAGCGGCGCTGTCGAGACGGTCGCGGACGCTGTGCGCCACTCGACCTCAGCGGAGATGGGATCGGTCGTCGGCGTGCCAGCGAACACGAGCGCCGCGGCCCAGATCGAGATGGACGGCGCGGAGCCCGCGGGCACGGTGCCGAGCGGCACGTCGTAGTAGAGCCGGATCGACCCGTCCGTGACCGTGCCCGTCGCGAGCAGGCGCACGCGCGCTGAGTTCGGGCCGACAGCGGCGATATCCGACGACTTCGCATCCGTCAGGCCCGCGCTGATGTTCGCCGCTGTGCGCGCCCAGCCGGTCGGCAGAGCGCTCGCGGAGCCGCCGTACTCCGCTGAGCCGTTGTAGGCGTACTGCGTCGCCACGACAGCGGGCACGCCGTCGCCCTCCTCGCCCGAAGGGCGGCGCATGAGGTTGAACGGGATGTCGTCGTAGGCCGTGAGCACAGCGCCCGTCGATTCGGCCTCGAAGGTCTGACCCCACACGAACGGCGACTCAGCCGTGAGGATGTACTCGACCACGACGACGTAAGCGCCGCTGACCGTCTCGTACTCCTCAGCGATGATCGGGGACGACGTGCAGGCAACATCGTGCAGGTAGCGCCGGTAGGGCGCGGTGGCCGCAGCGTAGTCCGTCTCACCGGGCTCCAGCGCGGGCGGGCAGTCGATGAAGAACGCGAGGTCGCTCGTGCCGCAGGCGTTGCCGTGCCGCGAGCAGAACGACTCACCCAGCGCGGCCTTGAGCCACGCGAGGCCGTAGTGCGTCGCGGCGCGGCCACAGCCGATCAGCATGGTGCGCACGCGCACCGAGCGCGTCGCGTAGTGCGGCGAGCCGATGACGCCGCCGTAGCCGACCGACTCGGTGACGCCCGCCGTCATCGTGCCGTCCGTGATGCCCTTGACGCTGAGCAGGTAGAAGCCGCCGAACTGCTGGCTGAACGGGTTGCTCTGGTCGTACCACGGCGCGAACGACAGGTCGCCGCACGAGTACGGCGGCTCGTCGCTCTCGGCGGGCGTGAGGATGACGTTCTCCTGGAGCGCGCTCGCGCTCTCGTCCTCCGTGCCAGCCCACACGGTGCGCCACGTCGAGGGGTCGAGGCTCGGCGGCGTCGAGCGCCCGTCGAAGTACGGCCCGGTGTAGTTGCCTTCGATCACGGCGAGGTCATCGAACCAGATATCCGGCTCGCCTGCGGCGCCGCCGTGGTACACGCGCAGATACCCATAGCCAGTCGCCCCCACCGTGAACGTGATCCTGACTTCGTGCTCGCCTGCCGCGTTCGGCGCGTACATCTGCGCGGAGGAGCCGCCTTCCTGACCCACGTACAGGAGCCCGCCGCGATTGTTGGGAGAGGCGACCGTCTTGCGCACCAGCGCGATGGCCGTGTAGGTCTTGCCGCGTTCCAGCGCTCCAACGGAGAACACGTCGAAGTATCCGCTCCCGGCAGTCGCGTAGCGCGGGATCAGGCGGAGGCTGTAGACGCCCGTCTCGGACCACTGGCCCGAGCGCACCGCGACGATGGTTCCGTTCGTCCCCACGATCGGGCGGACGCCGCTCAGGATGGATGCGCTCACGTTCGCGCCGCTCAGCCACGATGCGGTCAGGTCGGCGTCCGGGCTCATCCCGCCGTCGAAGTACGGATCCTGTCGCGCGACGTTCTCGACCTTCTCGATCAGCACGTCACCCATGTCCAGGAACTCACCGACGACGCCCGCCCCCGCGGTCGAAACAATCGACACGTCCAGGCCGTCAGCGGCGGCGATGGCTCGGTCCGTGGTGAACGTCAGCACGACCTCGCGCCACGTCGGCGCGTCGGCGTTGCTCACGATCACCGACTGCGGGAAGTAGTAGTTGCCGGTACGGATGTGCGGGCGGAACGTGAAGCCCTTGCTGGCCCGCACCTTCGCGCGGATCGTGATGATGTCACCCACGGCGAATGCTCGATTGGACGATGCCGAGAAGATGTAGGGCGTGCTCGCGCCGTTCGCTGTCACTCGTGCCGCTGTGCGCGAGGCATCCCAGGGTGCCGCAATGAGCGCCGTTGCACCCGCCCAGCCGTTCGGAGTGCCGCCCCCGATGCTCGCGGGCATCGGGTTCGTGCACTCGTTCCGGCGAACCTCGCTCGTCCCCAGCGCGGCCTCGAACGACGGATACGGGTACATGTTGGTGAACGTGGTCTGCCACTCGCGCACGGCGTCGGTGTAGCCCGTCGTGGCGTCGTGGAGCGCTGTGCACACGCCGCCCTTGAGCAGGCCCGCACAGCACGGCAGGCAGGAGGCATACGCCTTCGCCCGGGCGTTGTTCCCGAGTTCGACGCCCCCGAGGGCCAGGTACTCATCCAGCACGGTTCACCTTCCTCATGCCGCCACCACGGCGACCTTCTCTGCGAGCGTGTCAGCGACGGCGCGAGCGGTGCGCTCCGGGTGCAGGTCACCGATGACGTTGATGTCGATGTCCTGCGGCGCTGTCGGCGGCATGCCCGCGCCCGATCCTGCCGCACCGTAGGGGCTCTGCGCGCCAGCGGCTCCGGGTGTCGTCGCACCCGGGCGACCGAGCGCGTTGAGGCTCGGCTCCAGCGACGGAGCGGGCGGCGGTGCCATCGCGTCGGTGAGCGCCTTCTGAGCGTCCGCCGCCATGTCGTCCACGCCCTCGATGTACCCCTGCATCGTGTTCTTGCCGTAGCCCTTGAGGAGTTTCGACGGGGACGCGATGCCGAGGAAATCGAGCACGCCGCCGATGGCACCCTCAATGACGCCGACAATCGCATCCCAGACGGCTCCTGCCATCGAGAGGATGCCGTCGATGAAGCCCTGGATCGCCTGGATGCCAGCGTCGAGCAGATCGGGAGCCGCCGACACGAGCGCGGACACCATCTGCGGGATGAGCCCGAGCAAGGCTGAGATGACTTGCGGGGCCGCGCGGAGCACACCCTGGACGATCCCGAGGAACAGCGTGATCGCCGCGGAGATGAGTTGCGGGATCATCCCGAGGAGCGTCGCGATGAACTGCGGGAGCATGCTCAGCACGGCGACGAGGATGTCCGGGAGCGCCTCGATGATGCCGGTCACGAGCCCGAGGAACAGCGTGATCGCGGAGTTGATGATGTCGGGGAGCATCCCGATGATCGTGGTGATGAGTTGCGGGAGCAGTTCGAGCACCGCGACGATCAGGTCCGGGGCGATCTGGATGACGCCCTGCACCAGCGCCATGAACAGTTGGAGCGCCGCCTCGACCAGGGACGGGAGCATGCTGACGAGCGTGGTCGCGAGCATCGGGAGCAGTTCGAGTACCGCGGACACGATCAGCGGGATGGCTGTCGAGAGCCCGGTGATGATGCCCTGGAACAGCGAGATGGCCCCTTGGATCAGGAGCGGGAGCGCCGTGATGAGAGCCGTGATGATCTGCGGGATGAGCGTCGTGATCGTGGTGATGAGTTGCGGGATGATCGTCGTCAGCGCGGTGACGATCCCCGTGAACATCTGCTGAGCCCCAGCGAGGATCAGCGGCACGGCGGCGAGCAGGCCGGTGAGGATCTGCGGGATGGCGGCACCGAGCGCCGACACGACCTCCGGGATGACGGCGGTGAGGGCCGTGATGATGCCCGTCCACATCGACACCGACGAGTCGATGATCGCGCCCACAGCGGTCGGCAGGAACGACGCGATGCCCTCGATTATGCCCGGGAGCATGCCGATCAGGTTCTCGATGATGCCGTCGCGCATCGTGGACAGCGTGCTCAGCACGCCCGAGATGCCGCCCTCCGAGAACGCGCCGAGGAGCGTGTCAGCGAACGCCTGGATGGACGGCACGACCTTGCCGACGAGTTCCTGGCTCAGCGGGATCAGCGATTCGAGGATGCCGTTGATGGCTGTCGTCGCGAGTTGCGCGACGGGCAGGAACAGTTGGCCGATGCTCGCCTGGAGGTTGGCCCACTGCGCGGCCATGATCCTCTGCTGGTTCGCGAGCCCGCCACTCGTCTCCGAGAAGTCGTCGGTGGCCGCGCCGACCTGGCCGAGGATGAGCGCCTGCGCCGCCAGCACCTTCTGCTGTTGCGTGAGCGTGCCCGTGCCGTCGTAGATGCCCTGCTTCATGGCCTCGGCCTTGAGCGCGGCATCGTCCATCAGGACGCCGAACTGGCGCAGAGGCTCCGACTCGCCGCGGAGGCCCGCGCCGATGGCCTCGATGACCTGGGACGGGTCGGCGTTGTGGAACGACGCCATGTCCGACGCGGCCTTGGTGAGGTCGGTCGAGAAGCCCTCCAGCGCTGGGCCTGCGAGGCCCGCGCTCTGGCCGAACACGGCGAAGGTCTTGGCGGCGTCGAGCGCCTGCTGTTGGCTCTGCCCGAGCGCCGTGGCTGACGACGCGGCCCACTGCTGGATGTTCGCCGCGCTCTCGGCACCGAACACGGCCTCGATGGCGGTGGCTGTCTCCTGGAGGTCGGACGCGGCGTTGGTCGCGCCGACCACGAAGTCCTTGACGGCTCCCGCCGCCATCTTGCCCATCTCCAGGAGGGCTTCTCCGACGAGGACGGTCAGACCGGCCTTGAACCCCTCACCGACACCCTTACCGGCCTCCTGACCGAGCGCCTTGGAGTTTGCGGTCTTCTTGCGAACGTCGCTGTCGAAGTCGTCAGCGTCAGCCTCGATTTCGATGGACGCTGTGCCGATCGAGTCGCCTGCCATGTCACCTCCTGCCGAGCATGCGAATGCTTCGGCAGACGGTAAAGGCGTCGTCCTGCCGCCCCCAGGCTACCGCGACAGGCCGCTGATGACTACGATGCGGGCTTCGCGGCGGCGGCGCGCTCGCGCATGGACGGCGCTGGGCCTGCGGTGATGGCCTTGGGCGCGTTGCCCGTCGTCAGCGCCTTCACGGCCTGGAAGGCCGCTGTCTCGTTCTCCGGGCTCCACGGCGAGCGCCGGTCGGGAGCGACGCCCTTCGGCGGCATCCAGAGGTTCCGCTTGAACTTCTCGACGCTCTCGGGCGAGCCGTTGCGGGTCGTCAGATACCAGCCGAAGTCGAGGAGGCCGCTCATGTCGAGCGTGCGCAGGTCGGCCAGCCCGTGCGCGACCGCGTAGCCGTTGAAGTCCTCCCAGCGCGCGACGACTAGGCCCGCGAGGCGCTGGGCGACGTAGGGGGGCGTCCGGTCGTGACCTCCACCATGCGGTTGACGAGTTGCTGGAGGTGCGGGAGGTCGATCTTGTCGTCCGGGTCTTCGAGTCGCGCCATGATGAGCGCGCCCGTCTCGGTGCCGAAGATGAGGCGCATGAACTCGTTCATCGTCTCGACCAGCGCCGGGAGGTCGTTCATGTCGAGCGACGCGGCGTTCACGCGCTCGCCCAGCCGGATCGCCAGCATGGCCTTGGGCCGGTGCGCGATGTAGTCCTGCCCGACGAGGCGGACGGGGATGTCGTTGCTGTCGGCCTCGATGTCGATGATGGGAGCCGCGGCCTGTGCCTGAGCCTCAGCGGCGGTGGGCTTCTTGGCCTGGCGGTCCTGCGGAGCCTTCTTGCGTGTCGTGACGACGCGGCGCGCGGGCTGGACGGGGGGAGTCTCGGAGTCTGCCATGACCGCGAGCGTAGCACCAACCCGGGTTAGACGCCCTGTGCGCCGCTGTGAGGCGTCGGGAGCGCGTCACCGTCCGCTGACACCCGGGAGCCGCAGATCGGCGCTCAGCGCCTCACGCTGGGCCGCTCAGCCCACATAATCGGCCACACGCACTCGCGCCAGCCCCTTCTCCATGAAGTGAGCGCCCTGGACGCCCTTGACCCACTTCGCGAAGACGATGCCGCCGCCACCCTTGGGCGTGAACACCATGAACTCGGCGTTGCGCGGCCCGTGCGCTCGCGTGCCGTCGTTCTGGAACATCGTGTACGGCGCGGACGACGACACCTCGAAGCGGCGCAGGAGCGGGCCGCTGGCGACCTTGCGCACCTGGAGGCCCGCGATCATGCGGCCCGTGTCCACGCGGCCCGCCTTCTGAATCTCGCTGATGACGTAGCCGCGCGCCTTCTGCGCCGCGAGGTAGGCCGCGCGCTCAGCGATGGGGCCGACTACCTCGATGACCTTGCCGCGATGAATCGTGATCTTGACGGCCACAATGTCTCACCCACAGCACGGCTGGACGCGCACGATGAAGCGCACCTCGGAGCCCGCGCATCCACCCTCGGGTCCGAGCGGCACGGCCTCCAGCACGCGGTTCACGTACTGGTCGCACTCGATGGCGGTCATGAGCGCGAGCATGTCGTCCGCGAACGCCAGCCCCTCAGCGTTGATCGTCGCGCCGCTCGGGGGCGTGCCCTTGTTATTCGGGCCGGTGACGCACCTCAGCACGCCCACGGCGAACTGCACGTCCCAGCGCACGACGCACGGGATGCCGTTGGCCTTGGCCTGGCCGTAGACGGGCTCAGCGCGCACGAGCCGCGACCACCCCTGACCGTCGCAGTCGCACTGATCCCACGCGACCTGCTCGCCTGGCTGGACGAACAACTTGCCAGGCGTGGGCGTCAGCGTCGAGCCCACGAGGTCGCGGTAGTGATTCAGGTACGCCTTGAAGTCGGGAGCGGCCATGCGATCACCGTACCGGGATGTCCACGGAGCGCACCGACGCAAACGGGCGCGGCTTGGTCACCTGCGTCACCCAGTTGTCGATGGCCCAGATGCCCGTCTGCGCCCAGGCCACGTCGCTCGTGTTGACGCCCACGGTGAGCCCCTGGCGGGTGATGGTCTGGATGCGCTCGGGGAGCGCGCAGTCGTCCGAGCCACACCACGCGAGCGCGAGTTCGCACGCGAGCCGCCCGACAGCCGCCGAGCCCATCGCGGGCACGGGCACGCCGCGGCGGTAGCGCACGACGAACGACCCCTGCGCGTCGTCGGCGGCGTTCATGTCCTGGCACCGCGGCCACACGCCGCCGTCCGTGCGGATGAGCCAGCGCTGGCGGTCGATGCGGTACGCGGTCGGCGGCACCACGATGCCGTCGATGGTGACCTCCTCGACGCTCTGCACGGGGCCGGGGAGGCTGAGCGACGCTGGGCCGCTGGGCGAGCACGAGCACGTGCCGAGGCATCCGCACGTGATGTTGAACCACTGGCCCGACACGAGCACCGGGTAGAAGCCGCCCGTGCCCGCGCCGCCCATGCCCATGCGGGGGAAGCCGGGGTCGAAGCCCGGGCCGCGGCCCCAGAACGTCGAGGCCCACTGCGCGTTGCCGGAGCAGTCGTCGCGGCACGGGCGCACGACCTGATCGCAGACGCCGAACACCTGGCCCGTGGCGTTCCACAGGATGTCGGTCGCCATCGCCTCGAACCACAGGCGCGCCTGCTCGGCCTGGTCGCCGTACGCGGCGTAGGCGTCGCACTGGCCCGTGTCGCAGTTGATGTAGGCGACGGGCCACGGGCACGCCTCGGTGACGGGAGGCTCTGCCGGAACGACGAGCGCCGCCGCCTCGGGGGCGGCGGCGTCGTCGGCGGCGAGCGTTTCGGGCTCAGCCATGCGGTGCTCCTATCAGGCCGCGACCGGGACGGGTGCGGGGTCGCACGCCTCGGGCGGCGGTGCCATGTTCGTCTCGATCATGAGCAGGTGGTCGAACGGGTCGATGGCCTCGGGGAGCGGGCCAGCCACACCCGCGGCGTTGTACACGTCGTAGGGGCCGACGCCCCAGGCGTTGCCACCCTTGGTCGCGGCACCGGTCATGGTGAACGTGATCGCGTCCTCGCCGGTCACCTCGATGTCGCCCAGCACGCCCGCCGTCACGAACGGCAGGAGGATGTAGCCGCTGGCCTCCTCGGTGCCCGGAGCGCAGACGACGCCCGACAGGCCCGTCCACAGTTCGAGCGCGAACCACTTGAGGATCTCGCCCTCGGGCACCGTGAAGCCGATCACGTCCTCGCCGTCCACGTACTCCTCGGCGTTGGTGACGAGCGCGAGGAGCGACGGGTTCACGCCGCAGAACTCAATCTCCACCGTGAAGCGCTTGAACGAGTCGGCCTGCTTCTCGTTGACGCACAGCGCGCCGCTGGCCTTGCGGACGATAATTTCGGTGCCCTCCTCGACCTCGGACGAGAGCGTCATGGTGACGAAGCCGTCCGTGGCGAGTTGGGTAGCCGCCGTGGGCACGGCCCCGCACGAGTCGAGTTCCGTGACCCGCAGGCGCTTGCCCAGGAGCGGGATGAAGCAGTGAGTCGCCATGTCAGGCTCCGATCAGAGTGACGCGCGCCTTGCCAGCGCGCTCGCGGTCGAGGACGTAGGTGGCCTGGTCAGGGTGCTCACCGAGGTAGGCCTGAACCTCGGTGACCGTGTGCGCGCTCGGGTCGAAACCGTCGTCGGCGGGCTGGACGGGCTCGTCCTCGGGCTCGGTGACCTCCTCAGTCACGACCTCCTCGGACTCCTCGACCACGACCTCCTCGACGGGCTCGCCCTCGATGACCGTGGCGGGCTCGTCCTCGGTGCCGGGCGCCGTCTCGATGACATCCTCAGCGCCGTCGTCAGCGGCCACAGCCGCCGCGTCAGGCGTCGATCCGGCGTCGCCGCCGTCGTCGGAGCCGGAGCCCTCGTCGCCGTCCTCAGCGCCGTCCTCCTCGCCCTCGACGCGGAGCGAGTTGTGGATGCCAGCCACGTCGAGCGGGTTCCCGTCGCTGTCGATCAGGTCGGCCTCGGTGTAGCCCTTCTCCGCGGCGAGCGCGAGCGCCGCGGCCCGCTCCTCGTCGGTGTCGGGTGCGACCTCAGCGCGCGCGGCCTGCGCCTCCTGCTTCTCGCGACGCTTCGCCATGAGTCCTCGGAAGGCGCTCATGCCCGAGCGGGCTCCGAGGCGGTGACCAGCGGGCTCCGTGGGAGCCTCGTCGTCGTCCTCGTCGCCGCTCAGCACGGCCAGGCCGTCGTCACCCACGGGCGGCGTCGAGCCGTCCGGGAGCGTGACAGCGGCGGCGTCCGGTGCCAGCGGCGTACCGCCAGCGTCGGGCGTCGTCTGCGCGTCCATGTCGCCCGTCTGGGCGTCGGTGTTGGTCGGGTCGCTCACGGCGTCTCCTCGATGATGTTGGCCTGCACGATGGGGCAGGCGTCGATGCCGATGACGTACTCGCGCTCCGCGACCGCATAGAGCGTGTTGTCCGCGCGGTCGAGGAGGTCACCAGGCCGGTTCGACGCGGTGAGCACGTCGCCGCGGTAGCCGAGCATGGCCGGGGTGCCCACGATGGAGCCGTCCGGGTAGCCCGTGCCAGCCACGACGGGCGTGTCCAGCGCTCGGGTGTAGAGCCGACCGCCGCGCTTCTCCAGGTGCTTACCCAGGAGCGTCGCGGTGGCGCGGCTCATGTGAATCACGCCCTGCGAGCCGTAGTTCTCAGCGATGCCCTGCTCCACGGCGCTGAGCGCGTCGAGCGGGTCGATGAAGTCCCCGACCGCGACCGGCGCGTCAGCGCCGTTGGCTCCCGAGAAGTTCGGCACGTTGCCGAGGTCGCCCGTCCACAGCGCCTGCTCCGCGCGCTCCTCCTCGCGAGCGAGGAGGTGGTTCGTCGCGAAGGCCTGGGCCTCCTCGAACGAGTTCGCGATCATGTTGCAGGCGTCGTGGCCGTACACCACGAACGGGGTCGCCTCCCCGAGCGTGCGTTCGCCCGAGAAGTCCTTGGGGAGTCCGACGACCTGTTCGGGGTCGCACTCCGGGCCTCCGCGGCCCATCGCCGGGCCGCACGTGATGGACTGCCACGTCACGCCCGATTCCCATCGGTCGCCGGAGCGCCAGCCGAGGACGCTCCCCAGCCCGAACGGAAGCGGCGTTCGGGCCGGGGCGGCGACGGGGGCAGGTGGAGCAATCAGCGCCATGCTGGCTCACCGTCCTTTCGTCGTCGTCAGCGTTCTCAGGCGGCGGGGGCCAGGGTGCAGTCGAGCACCTCGCCAGCGGCGGTCGCACCGTTGGCGCAGATGGGCACGGTCACCACGTCGGACTCGCCGCACCGCAGGCCCAGGTTCCAGGCCTCCTCGGTGAAGAGCGCCGTGTACTTGTTCTGGCCGAGCTGGGTGGAGTCGTACACGGTGTTCAGCGTCACGATGTCGTCCACGATGCCGATCCAGGCGCTCGCCTCGTACATCAGGAACGAGATGGTGGCGGGCCACGAGGTCGCGCCCTGGGGGATCGGCTGCCAGTCGTACACGTACTGGGGCACGATGCCGCGCTGGGTGAACCAGGCGTCGATCTGCGCGTTGGTGACGCTCAGGAAGTCGACACCGAGGCGGACCGACAGGTCCTGGCGGATGACGCCGCGCACCCAGAACGGGAACACGCCTTCGAGGAGGGTGTTGCGCGAGAGGCGACCGTTGTACCGGATGGCCTTGGCGCGGACCTCGATGGACGCGAGGAGCGGAGCCGTGGCACCCGCCTCGCCGCCGGGGAACACGTACGAGGTCGAGCCCGCCACCATCTTGTTGATGCGCGACGCGCTGATCTTGTGGTCGTGCGCGATGAGCGCGTTCTCCGTCGCCCACGCCAGACCCTCGGGGTAGCCCCTCTGCTGGATGAGGTCGGCGGTGAGGCAGAGGCCGTCACCCTCCAGGCGCAGGTCGTCCCACGTCGGGCAGGGCATCTCGTAGCACGGCTTCGAGCCCGCGACGTTGGGCGTGCCCGCGGTGCGCCGCCAGGTGACGCCGCCGTCCACGACGGTCAGGCCGACGAGCGGCGGGACGGTCGGGACGGTCGCGCCCGACGTGCCCGCGACCTCAGCCACGAACGTCGCGCCACCGAAGGCCACGTAGTCGCCCGCGTCGTAGGCGGTGTCGTTCGCGCGAGCGGTCGCCGCGCCGCCTGCCGCGTAGTTGCCAGCGATGGCATCGGCCTCGGTGAAGTGGAAGCCGATTTCGCTGTAGAGGTCCGCGTAGGACGGGGTGCGCGGGATGAGCAGGCCACCGCGGTTCACGCCGACCTCCGGCACGCTGAGCAGGCCATCGCGGCTCGCCGTGGTGCAGATGTCGTACATGGGCTCCGAGGGAGCGCACCAGCCAGCCGCCGTCAGCACGCCACCGGGGAGGCGCTTCTGGTCGATGGCGCGGTTGATGACCTGGGACGCCTCCTCGACGCTCGTGGCGGATGCCACGATGAGGTCGGCGGGGATGTCCCGCTTGAAGGTCATCAGCGGGTGCTGTTCGCGCATGTGCTGGCCGCGACGCGCCGCCTGCTCGTAGGCCGACGCCTGGAAGGTGCCCAGGCGCTTCGAGAGCATCTGGCCGGCCTCGACGTGCGTGATGCCCGCGTTCATCGGCTGGCCGAGTTCCTCGGTCGCGGCGAACGCGAAGTCGCGCATGGTCTTGGGCTTGTCCGAGGGGCCGCTGGGGCCGCGCTTCTGCTTCGGCGCACGCCCGCGCGTCGAGCGCAGGTTGATGGCGATGGTGCCGCGGCCTGCGGAGGCCGTGACCGTCTCGGCGGCGTTGTCGGCGTCGTCGGCGTTGGGCTCGTCCTCCTCGCCGTCCTCGCCGTCCTCGCCGTCCTCAGCGTCGGCGTCCTCGTCGTCAGCGCCAGCCGCGCCTTCGGTGTCGTCGGCTCCGAGCGTCGCCTGGCGACGTGCGGCCAGCGCCTCAGCGGCGCTCTGGCGCTCAGCCGTCTCAGCCTCGCGGCGCTCCTCCTCGGCGGCGAGCGCTTCGATGCCCGTGGTGAGGTCGGAGAGGGTCTGGAGTTCCTCGGTGCTGAGCACCGCGGAGCCGTCGCCGTAGAGCGCGTCGAACGCCTCGTTGGCGCTCGTGCTCAGCGCGGCCAGTTCCTCGTCGGAGAGGACGGTGAGGTCTTCCGGGATGGTCAGCGACTCGTCGGCCTGGTCGGCGTAGGCGGTCGCGAGCGAGATGATGCTCCGCGCGGTGCGGCGCTTGGTGGGTGCCATGTCGGGCTCCAAGGGTCGGTGAGAACGTGGGTTCGATCACCGCGGCCCGAGTGCACCCGCCAGCCGGTGTCCCGGCGAACCGGGTGTGCAGTGGCGACTGTAGCACTACACGACGACGCCCGCGAGCATTGATGTGCTCGCGGGCGTGCGGTCGGGCGTGTCGTCAGCGCCGCAGGCGTGCTCGCGCGGCGGCGGCGTCGCGCTCCAGGGCCGAGCCGAAGCGGCCCGTCTTGTCGCCGCTCTGGAGGCTGAACGTCTGCTGGCCTCCCTGCATCACGGGCACCGTGCGCACACGAGCGCCCTGCATCGTCGGCGCGGGCTCCGAGGTCTTGCGAGCCGCGTTCGCGGTCGCGCGCTGGGTGCGCGCCGCGCTGTCGTCGGTCTTGCCCTTGTTGCATCCACAGGCCATGTCAGGTCATCCCTTCTTGTTGCGGCGGCGCGCGAATGCCGCCACCCGGACTCGGTTGCGACGCGCGGCCAGCGCGTCGAGTTCCCCGCGACGCTCGCGGGCGATGAACGAACGGAGGTAGCGCACGTCCTGGTCGCTCAGGCCAGCCACGTTGCTCTCGTCCACGTTGACCACGATGCCCGAGGCCACGAGGGACTTGAGGTTACCGCCAGCGACGAGGCCCGAGGGGCGCGGGACGCCGAAGCCCGGGACGTTGACGCTCAGCGCCGCGTGCAGTTCGAGCGCGACGCCCACGCGCCGCCAGTCGCCCGACAGCGGAGCCGCGCGGAAGGCGCGCACCTGCTCAGCGGTCAGGTGCGGACGCATGCCGCCCGTGACCGCGATGCCGAACCCGTCCTCGTACGCGCGCACGTCAGCCGCCACGGTGCCCGTGTGGTCGTAGTGCGCCGCTGTCTCGGCAGGCGTCAGCGTCTCGGCGGCGTGGCCGGTGCCCATCGTCAGGTGGCCCACGGCAATCTCGGAGCCGTCGTCCAGCACGAGCGCGCCCGTGTGGAACGAGGCGTAGTCGCTCGCGCTGTTCGGCGGCGTGACGCATTGCCCGCCCGCGGTGTGGCTCGCGTGGCAGGTGCCCCACAGCGCGAGGTGGCCGTAGACGTGGCCGTCCTTGGTGACTGTCAGCGGGGTCGGGCCGCTGAGGTGCTGGTCGGTGAACCACGCGCGCGGAGGCGCGACGGGGAAGCCGCCAGCCGTGACAGCGGCGAGTTCGTCGGAGCCCGGAGGCGTCGCGTCAGCCTCGTCGGCCTCGTCGCCCTCCTCCACGACCTCGATCCGCGCGTTCGCGAACGCGGGGACGGCGACGATGGTGGCGGCACGCACGCGCGCGCTCGTCGTCAGCATCACCTCATCGTCGGAGTTGATGGTGGCGACGGTCACCGTGCCGTCGTCGTTGGTCGGGAGTTCGGCGTCGTCGTCCATGAACAGCGCGTCGAGGCCCATGCCCGACTCCATGAGTTCGGACGCGATGCGCACCTCGAACGACACGTCATCGAGGTCCATGCTCACGCCGTTCTGGCGGCGCTCCTTGACCATGCGGTACGCCTCGCGGCCCGCCTCGGAGCCCATGTCGAAGTCACCCTCGCCCCAGATGACGCCGCCGTCACGGCGCGACAGGCTCTCGATGTTGCCGATGGTCACCGCGCCGTCGTGCAGGCCCACGTCCTCGGTGACGTAGCGCATCGGGATCGGGTTGTCGGGCGACACGTCCCACGACAGCGCACCACCCTGGATCGCGCGACCGTCGCCGGTCAGTTCGTCCTCCATGCCAATCGGTCCTGCCCAGCGGGCGGTCGTCGGCACGTCGAGGGTGGCCGTCTCGGGCTCAGCGACGGCGAGAGCGGAGTACGCGAGGAGCGCGCGCACATCGGCCTGGACGCGCCGCTGAGCGTCGGCGGAGCGGATGCGGTCGAATGCGTTCATGCCGCCAGACTAGCGCGTGCCTCCCGCACGGTCTATGATTCCGAGCCGACCGCGAGCACGACGACGCCCCCGGTGACTCCTCATGAGGGAGGCCGGGGGCGGCATCGGGCGCTCGAATGCAGGCTATCGCTTCGAGTTGGCGTGGGCGCGCTGAGCGGCCTCCAGCCGCTCCTGCGCCTTGGACAGGTTGACCGTGTGGCGACCGATGCGAGCGCGGCTGAACTCGGCCTGCTCCTCGTCGCCAGCCTTCACGGCGTCGGCCAGGACGCCCTTCTGGAGTTCGAGGCGCGTGTAGACCTCGCGCACGTCGTCCAGAGCCTCGATGAGCGCTTCGAGCGTGTCGAGCGTGCCCTCGGGCTCGCCGTCCTGGACGGCCATCGCGACGCGGACGCCGTAGGCCATGCGCGAGAAGTCGCCCGACCACTCGCTCCCGAACGGGAGGTCGCGGCTGACCGGCAGGGAGTTCGCGATGGCGTCGGCCACCTGTCCCCACGAGGTGTCGTCCGCGTCCTCGGCGGTGATGATGATGGTGAGCGTGCGCATCAGGCGTGCCAGTAGTGGTTCGGGCTGACGGTGTAGTAGATCGTCGTGACGAACAGCGTCAGCGGGCCGATCAGGAGCAGGTTGAGCACGAGCGAGTGCCCCTTCTGCTGGCGGACGTAGGAGACATCGCGGCGCACGTTGGTGCCGTCTGCACGGGACATGGGACTGCCTTTCGTTGATGGTGTGGTGTGGGCCTGACGAGCCCGACCCGCGCCCAGCGGGTGCTGGGCGCGAGCCGCATCCGTCACGCGGCGCGACGTGCGCGGAGCCGGTCAGCGGCCTCACGAACGGCGCGAGCCTCGATGCCGAGCGCGTCCGCGATCTGCTTGGCGGTGACCGTCTCGGCGTCGAGCGCGTCGAGGATCAGCGCGTTGCGCTCGGGCTTGTCGTCCTTGTGGGCGACGATGGCCGCGAGCACCGCCAGCGCGTCGTCCTCCTCGGCGTCAGCGGCGAACGCCTCGCTCATGTCGGTCACCTCGTCGTCGCTGAGTTCGACCCAGCCGTCCGTGTCGTCCTGCTCCCACGTGCGGTCCGGGTTGCTCACGAGCCCCGCGGGCTTGCAACACGGCAGGAACTCCAGCGGGTACGCGGCGTCCGCGCCACCCTCGTTGAGGAAGTCCTCGTTGAAGTCGATCCACACGTCGCGCTCGTCGGTGCCAATGGGGAACGTCTGCTCGTGGATGCCGTTGTGCGCCTCGCGCTTGGTCGCCGCCTTCTTGAGGTCAGCGCACCCTGCCGCGTGCACCTTGATGTCCGTGCCGTTCGCGAACGCGAGGACGACGGGCTGGGTCTTGTTGATGGGCTTCGTCATGGTCTTGCCTTCCGTTGGTTGTGTGCCTGACATACACAAGCCTAAGTCGGGCATGGGGAAGTGGGCAACACGGCCCGAGACATTGGAGCCCGTGAGGTCTACGGCGCGATGAACGGCAGGGCCGTCGAGCCGCGCGCGGGCTGGTCAGCGCCGATGGTGACGCACCGGCAGTTGACGCGGAGCCGCGCGGGGAGCGCGCTGTCGCCCGGGTAGTCCGCGGGATAGCCGCCGATGATGAACGGCTCGTCAATCGGAACGCGCTGACCGTCCGCGGCGCTGTGCTCGTGCCGCACGCGCTCGTCTCGGCGCGTGACCCACTGCTTGAACGGCACGCTCTCGTTCCGCATCTGCGCCGTGCTCACGATGCCATCGAGCCCGGTCACTGCTGTCCGCGCGTCGCGCTTCACTGCGGCCTGCCACGACACGCCTCCGGGCTTGCCGCCCAGCGCCTTATCGAACGCCTCCGACATCGCGCGCCCGCGCTTGGAGTCACGGCGCGGTGCCGCCGCCGTCACCACCGCCACCTGTGGAGGGGTGTCCATGCTCAGCGCGAGCGCGAGCACGTCACGGGTCAGTTGTGCGGCCCACACGCCCTCCTGTGAGGCGGTGACGACAGCCATCACCGTGTCGTAGGCGTCATCGGGTGCGACGCTCTGAGCCTGCTGGCTCGCCACGTAGTCCGCGACCTCGGGCGGGAGGTAGAGCCGGAGCGCGCTCGCGCCCATGCGCTCGGCCCACGCGCTCTGCACCTGCATCGGGCTCGTGTACGCGCCCTCGCGGTTCGCGACCTCCTCGACATCCGCGAGGAAGCGGCGCATCTGCATCGTCAGCACGCGCTCCACGCGGGCCTCCATGCGAGCCTGTCGCCGGAACGCGGCTCCCGCGCTCATGATGTCGTCAGCCATCGCTATCCTCCAGGTGGCGCGCCTCCACGACGGCCTCGATGTCGTCGGGTCGGAACCACGTCGGCTCAGCCATGCGCGTGCTCCCGGTGCGGCAGGACGAGCCCGAGGCGCGTCTCGAAGCGGTACGACAGTCCGCCATCGCCGTCGAGCGTGTGCGGCGTGCCGGTGATGACCAGATCGTGCACGTAGTCGTCCAGCATGCGCACGATGGCATCGCTGGGCACGTCACAGCATCCGTGGCTGTCCACGAGCGCGGGCACCACGTCCCACGCGCCGCGGAGCGCCTTCGACGTGAGTTCGTCGGGCGCGCTCCAGATGGTGTGCACCTCGTGCGTCGGCGTCTCGCGAGCCTGGAGGAAGCGCGAGCGATTGCCGCGCAGGAGGAACGCGCCCACGCGCTCCAGCGCCTTCACGACGAGCACGTCCGCGACAGCCACGAGGGTCGTCGTGCGCACGTCAGGCGCGAGCGAGTACGCGCCACAGCACGGGCACGGCGTCGGCACGCCCGTCATCGTGCGCCCACCAGGAGCGACGAGCGCACGTGCTGGGGGGCGGCGCTCGCGGCGATGTCGTCGGGCACGTCGTCGGACGGCGGCGGTGGGCCTGCCGCCTCGCGGTCGTCGGCTGTCGCGGGCTCGTCCTGGACGGGCTCGGTCGCGGGAGCGGGAGCGGCTGTCGGCGTCGTGCCGTTGAGCACGGCGCGCAGTTGCTCCACGAGCGCGGGGATGCCCGGGTCTTGCGCGAGCGAGGGAGCCTGCTTCACCATGTCGAGCGCCGTGGTGACGGCGATGTCCACCTCGGCGGCGGCGGGCGGCGCGTCGTTCTCATCGAAGCCCAGCGCCTCGCGGTAGGCCTCGTCGCTGATGACGCCCGCGGCGTGGGCCTTGTCAGCGTCCTCCCGCGCGTTGGCCTTCACGATGAGGTGCTCCACCTCGTACCAGATGAGCGTGTTCTCGATCTGCTCGTCGGTGTAGGTCTTCACGCCCGTCTTGGTGAGTTCGCGCATGATGGGGCGGATGTACTGGACGGTCACGGCGTCCGCGACGAGCGCGATGGGCGGCTCCAGGTGCGCCCGCACCGTGTCCTCCTGCACGAGCCACGCGCCCCAGTGGTTCATGCCGCTCACGCCCAGGAGGAGGTCGGCGGGAGCGTCAGCGCCGAGCGCGAAGCGGCGGATCGACTCGTCGCGCATGTCCTTGGCCTGCGCGTCGAGTTCCTTCGCGAACGACATGAAGCGGAAGTGCGGCTCCGACTCGTCGGGCACCGTCCACACGAGCGGCACGTAGGCGCTCGCGTTCGAGCGGTCCTGGATCGGCGTCATCATGGCCTTGATGAGCGAGTCCGTGAACGGGTCTTCCTCGCCGTCCTCGGGCAGGTTCATCATGCGCTTCACGGCGGCGGCGGCGCTCGCGGGAGCCAGGAGCACGCCAGCGCCAGCGAGGCGACTGTCGATCTGCGCGCTGATGTGCATGGTGAGCCCGACGAGTTCGCGGAGCACGGGGAGGTTCGAGCGCGTCGCGCTGTCGGCCTCCCAGAAGCGGCGCGGGTGCGGATCCCAGATGCGGATGGCGTAGATGTCGTCCATGCGCGCCGTGACCTTCTCCTCCTTGAGTTCCCCAAGGCTGAGCGTCACCTCCTCGCCGTCCTGCTCCACCTCGGTCACGCTGAGCGAGTGCCACATCAGGTCGTCCAGGTTGACCGGCGTGCCCTCGGGCGGGCGCTCCATCGTGCTCCCGGGCTCCATCCACTCCGGGATGCCGACGAGCCAGCCGTCCCCCGGAATCTGGAGGTTGACGCCCAGGCGCTTGATGAGTTGCGTGAAGCCGCTCGGACCGTCCCCGATGGCCTCCAGAGCCCCGATGAGCACGGGGTCGTCTGTCGGGACGGGAGCGTCGGTCGGGTTCTCCGCGATGGTGCCCACGTAGAAGCGGGCCTTGGACATCTGGTTCGCCAGGAGGTTCGTGATGAACCGGAGTTCACCCACGAGGTCGTACATCTCCCAGGCGTCCTCCTGCCAGTTGTCGTTGCCCGTGCGCTGTCGCGTCGCGCGCTTGCCGATGGTCGCCGTGGTGAGGCGCACGGCGGCGGCGGTGAGGCTGTTGCGCGCGGGAGCGGCGGGAGGCGCGGCAGGCTCCTCCTGTCGGGGCACCATCGCCCCCACGTCCGGGAGGTCGCTGGGCGACGGGCCGATGGGGATGTCGATGTACTGGCGGGCGCTCATGACCGCCATTGTCCCACCTGAGTCAAGAGAGCGTGTGGATTCCCTTGCCGACGCCGTTCGCCACGCTGTTCAGCGCGAGCGTCGCGAGCCCGAAGCGCCACACGGCGCGCACGCCCGGGATGCGGCCCAGCGTCACCTCACCGAGGAGCACGAGCACGCCGATCCAGAAGCCCACGCACCAGCGGCAGTCGATGCCGCTCGCGATCTTGGAGCGCCAGCCCGCATAGGGGTCGGGCTCCTCGTACGCGGCGAGCGCGTCGGGCTCGATGTCGTCCTGGTCGTGCACGTTGGCCCAGCGCCGCACGGGCTCCACGACGGTCCACAGGCCGAGGCTGTCCTCGGTGACGAAGCGAATGAGGCGCGCGGTGCCGAGGACGACGAGCACGAGCCGGATGATCTTATCCACAGGAGTTCTCCACAGGTGTATGGGTTACCACGACAGGGTGCCCGCGCGGTGCGGGCCGTCGTGCTTCTGGGGGAGCACGCACGACATCGGGCCGAGGAGCGCCGAGACATGCGCGTTGCCGCATGCCCACGTGTCGGGCACCCAGAGCGGATCGACGGGCTCAGCCTCCCACACGTGCACGACGTGGTTCAGGAGTTGGCTGTGCGTGCGTCCGTGCCGGTGCGCGTCCTGGCCGAGGTTCGTCCAGTCGCACTCGCCGCACCACGAGTGCGAGCCCGGAGGCATGAGGTGCTTCATGCTGAGCGTCATCGTCCCAGTCCTCCGATCCCGCCGCGGCGGATGCCCGTACGCGCCGCCTGCGCACGGTTGATGGTGACGCCGGGTGCGGCTCCCGGCTGGCCGATGCGCGAGCCCGTGCCATCCTCGCGCAGTTCCATGAGTGCCTGCGTGAGCGCGTCCACCTGGTCGTCGTGCGCGCCGGTCGGGAACGACCGGAGTTCCCCGAGGAGGTCGTTCACCCACGGGTACTCGGCGGGGTTCGGCAGGTAGACGTTGCCCGACTCGACCTCGGGCGTCACGGCGCGAGCGCGCGCCTCCTTGCTCGTCGTCGGGTTGATGGCCTTGAGCCCGCTGATCTTGTCGTGGAGCGTCGCGATGACGGCGGTGCCGTTCGCCTTGTCCTCGACCAGCCGCAGGTGCACGTGGTGGCCCCACTCCTGCACCTTGAACGCCTCCATCTCGGCCAGGGTCGCCGGGAAGTCGCGGCGGTCGCGGCTCTGGAGCATGAGGAAGCGGTTCGCGCCGTGGCGCACCCAGCGCTGGCCCACCACGTAGTCGCTCGTGGGCTTGTCCTTGAACGCCATGTCCCACGAGTCGAGCCACTTCGCGCCCAGCATCGACTCGGGCGTGATGAGGCGGACCTTGCCGTCGTCGGTCGCGCGGCTCGGGTCGAGCGTCCAGTAGCGCCACCAGCCCATGTTGAAGATCGCGCCCGCGGCGGGTGCCGGTGCCTGCTGGAACTGGCTCGTCCAGTTGTAGGAGCCGACCGTGGCCTTGATGTCGGACCACCGTGCTAGGGCTCCAGCGGGCGTCTCGTTCGCGTCGAGCGGCGACAGGAGCGGCTCGCCCACCTCGCGGCCCAGCACGTCGTTCTCCTCCGCGATGGCGGGGAACGAGATGACCTCCCAGTCGGCGGGGTTGCCCTCGTAGTCGTCGCTGAGCAGACGCGCGATGAAGTCGTCCTCGTGCCAGCGGGTGCCGATGGCGATGACGAGCGACGGCGGCTCCAGACGGGTGACCGCGTTGGCCGTCCACCACTCCCACACGGCCTTGCGGTTCACCTCGCTGTGCGCGGCGGCGTAGTCGCGCACGATGTCATCGATGAGGAGGATGTTGAAGCCTCGACCCGTGATGGACTGGCCCGGAGCGGAGCGGGCCGTCACGCCGCCCCGCTCTGGTGTCTGCCACTCTGACACCGCGCCAGCGTCAGGCGCAATGCTCAGGCCGAGTTGCGCACCGTTCGACTCCACGAGCCCGCGCACCGTGCGGCTCCAGCCAATCGCCAGCGACGGGTCGTGGCTGATGAGGCCGATCTTCCACCGCGGGTTGCGCGCGAGCGCCCACACGACGAAGTACGTGGACACCATCGTGCTCTTGCCCGTACGCGGCGGCATGCTGACAGCCAGGCGCACGTTCTCTCCGGCCTCGACGCGCTTCACAGCGGCGGTGAGCCGGTCGCTGAGGTAGCGCAGGTGATCGCGCAGGACGTAGCCCTCATCCAGCGCCAACGCCTGCTCAGCGGGCGTCTGTGGCCGCTCCTCCTCGGTTGCGCCGAGCATGCCGAGGAGCGGCTGGATGAGGTCGGCTGGCATGCTCATCACGGCGTCCGCGATCTGGTCGGGCGTGAGCCCGACGAGCGCCGCCAGCATGTCCTCCGTGTCGGTGCTCATCGCATCAGCGCGAACCACTCAGCGCGCGTCTGCGGCTCGGAGCGGAAGTGGCCGCGGGTGACGCTCGTGGTCATGGTGGCGGGCGTCTTGACGCCGCGCATCGCCATGCACAGGTGGAGCCCGGATGCCGTCACGGCGACGTGCTCGGAGCCCGTGGCCTCGGTGATGGCGTCAGCGATCCGCGCGCACAGTTCCTCCTGGCTCGTCGGGCGGGCCGCGCTCTCGTGCGTGATGCGCGCGAACTTGCTCAGGCCCAGCACGCGCTCGTCCGCGATGTAGCCGATGGACACGCTCGCGCTGAACGGGAGGAGGTGGTGAGCGCACAGGCTCCACGTGTCGATGCCCTTGACGACCACCATCTGATCGACGTGCTCCACGGGGAACGTCGTGTTGACGCGGTTGGCGTCCACCTGCATGAACTCCCGCCACCACTTCGCGTAGCGCTTGGGGGTGTCGCGCATGTGGCCCGACTCCTCCCAGCCCGGAGCCACGATGTCGAGGAGGTCGCCCGCCACCATCTCCAGCGTGCGCTCGGGTGTATATACACCCAGCGGCTCGTCGCTCACGTGCCGGATCGCGTCGGTTGCGTCCATCTGCTCGGTCGTCATGGTCAGTGGCCCCTTACGTCGTGCCAGCCGTAGACGTGGAGGCGGCTGGAGAAGTTGATACCGCGCTCCACGGCGGCGTTGATGACGAACGGCGTGCGCTCGGTCAGCGTGTCGGGCGTCGTGCCCTCGGGCATGAGCCACACGCGCCCCTCGAAGGCGGCGCGGCGAATGGGCTCGATGTCGAGCACGAGCCCGTCGATGGCGTCGAGGTCGGCCTGGTCGCGCACGACGAACTTGAAGTGCGTGCGGTCGTCCTCCACGACGCTCGGAGCCAGGCGGCGCGCGAGCGGCCCCTGGTCGGCGGACGGGATGATCTTGGGCGAGCAGATGATGGTGTCCCAGTACGGCGCTGTCGGCCCGAGTGGGCGCGTGCCGTTCGTCTCGACGTGGAACGTGCGCCCCCGCATGCGCTCGTGGCCCATGACGGCGGCGAGCCCCTGCGCCTGGAGGAGCGGTTCGCCGCCCGTGACGATGATGATGCCCGGGAGCGCGTCGATGAGGTCGAGCGCGTCGGGGATCGTCGTGACCTTGACCTCATGGGCGCGGTCGTACCGGCTCCAGTCCCACGTGTACGGCGAGTCGCACCACGAGCAGGTGAGGTTGCACCCGCTCGTGCGCACGAACGATGACAGCCGCCCTGCCGCTGGCCCCTCGCCCTGGATCGTCGGGCCGAACCATTCGCTCAGGTTGATGTGCGGCGTGCGCTCGGGCTCGGCGTCGCGGCCCTTCTCGCGGGCGATCAGCGCGCCCATGTTCATGCTCGGCACGGGGCGTCCTTGCGCCACGTCGCCTCGTTCGTGGGCGTCTCGCGCACGGTCACGCGGAGCACGGTCACGTCCGAGAGCTCGAAGTCGATCATGCGCCCGATGAGCGTGGCGACGTTCTCGACCGTGGGCCAGTCGAGGTCGGCGCTGTGCTCGTCGTACCCCATTACGAACACCTTGCCGTGCTGGATGAGCGTGTCCACCAGCGGGTCGTCCTTGCCCAGCATCAGCCCGTGGTCGAGGCGGCTGTCGATCCAGGCGCGGAGCACGCGCTTGACCGTCGCGAACTCGATCAGCACGTCCTCGTGTGCCTCGGCGTCGGTCGTGACCTCGACCTCCACGCTCCACGAGTGCCCGTGGAGGTTCTGGCACTTGCCTTCGATGTGCGGGAGCCGGTGACCGGCCTCCCACGTGTGTCGTACCGCGACGCTCAGCATCACGACTCCTCTCGGTCGTCGGCCAGCCACTCCAGCCGATCCAGTATGTGCATGCCCGCCATCGGGCTCCGAAGCACCTGCACGCGGCGGCTCAGTTCGAGCGCGCGCTCCTCGGCGGGCCACAGCCACGACTCCACGTAGAGCGGCCCGCCGAAGTACCCGATCTGCCCGCGCACCGTGAGCGCGAGCGTGCGCACGTCCTCGCGGCTGTGGAGCGGCGGCGCTGTGCACACGTCGTCATGCTCGCCGCGCTCACGGACGCCGTGCGTGCGGCACAGGACGCGGAACGGGCGCTCGCGCCGCATGGCGGCACGGTGGCACTCGACCGCGTAGTGCGAGCCGTCCTCGGCGGGCATGAGGATGCCGATGGGCGGGCCGTAGTAGCCCGTCCGCGCGAGCGCCAGCGACACGATGCCGCTCATGACGGGCTTTCGTCCCGGCGCGGGTCGTTCTCCTCGGCCTCGACGTACGCGGCGAGCGCGCGCCCGTACTCGGGCCTGCTCGTGCGCGTGCGCGTCTCAGCCGTCAGCGCGTCCTGGCCTCCGATGACGAGCACGGTGAAGCCCAGCACGTCGAGCCCGGACGCCGCGCATGCGGCCTGCACCTGGTCGCCCAGCGCCGCCAGCGCCTCGGGCGTCGCGGCGCTCATGCGCTCACTCCGTCCGTCAGGTACTCCATCGGGTCGAGCGCGCCCGCCATCTCGAACCCGCGCTTGCGCATGAAGCACGGGCCGCAGTCGCCGCAGTGGCGCTCGCCGCCGTCATAGCACGACCACGTGAGATGCAGGGGTGCGCCGACCTCGATGCCCAGGCGCACTATCTCGTGCTTCATCAGGTGCCCGACCGGCTCCATGATGCTCAGGCGCACGCCGTCAGCGACGGAGAACGGGAGCATGTCGTTGAAGCGCCCGATGAACTCCTGTTCGTTGTCCGGGTACGCGCCCGACTCCTCCAGGTTGTTCCCCAGCGCGAGCACGCGGTAGCCGTGCGCCTCGGCCATGCCGACAGCGACGCTCAGGAGGATGGTGTTGCGGGCTGGCACCCACTCGATGGCGTACTCGGCTCCCTCGACGCCTGCCGCCGCGCCCTCCCACGAGCCCGTGAGGCGCGAGTGGCCGATGGCGCTGAACGTGCTCGTGAGGTCGAGGTGGCGCAGGCCGAAGCCGCCGCGCTCAGCGACCGCCTCCACGGCCTCGCGCTCGCGCTCCTCGGCCCGTGCGCCGTAGGCGACGTGCAGGAGGTCCACGCGGTAGCCCTGCGCCTGCATCCAGAACGCGGTCACCACGCTGTCGAGCCCGCCCGAGCAGACGACGAGCGCGCGGCCCTTGGTGTGCTCGGCGGGGCGGATGCTCTGCCACTCGATGCCCTCGTCGGTGATCGTGAGCGCCGAGTACGGCGGGAGCATCTGCCAGCCCTCGTCCAGCGCGTCGAGGTAGGTCTGGTAGCCGCGCGGCGCGACGCTCGTCCACTCCAGCGCCTGCCCGCCGTAGACCTTGCGCGTCCAGATGGGCTTGTAGTTGGTCGCGAGCACGAGCCAGCCGTCCTCGTGGCCCACGGCGATGCCGTAGGAGCCGACCGTCTCCTTGAGGAGCGCGAGCACGTCGGCGGGCGTGTTCACCCGCTCAGCGGCCACAGCCGCCCATCTCGCCGTGTCGATCTTGGATCCGCCGTCAGCGTCCGGGTCGATGCCGTATCGCTCGCACAGCGCCACGTCATTCGCGATGGTGCCGTTGTGCGCGACGGTGAGCGGGCCACGGATGAACGGCTGAACGTCCTCGGGCGTCTTGTCGGGCACCCACTCGGTCGTCGGCTCGGCGCGCGTGTTGCCGATGACCCAGCACCGCCAGGCTGTCGGCATGTCGGGCGCGTCCGCGTCGATGAGGTCGCCCACGACGCGGAACGGCTCAGCCTGCCAGCCGCGCATGCCCCACGAGTCGCGACCGCGGGCCTGGGAGAGAGCCGCGAGCCCGAGCGGCATGGGAAAGAAGGGCTTGACAGCGCCGAGGGCGACGCGACCGAAGATGCTACACACCTGAGTGGCCTCCTGTTGAGGGGTGGACTGTGCTCTGGTCAGAGTACAGGCGGTCGATGCCCCGCGCGAGGAGCGCGTAGTTCGACACGTTGGCGGCGAGGTAGCGGCGCGGCGTGTGCTCCAGGCGGCGGATGCGCGCGAAGTCGGCGGCGGCGGTGTCCTCGATGCGGACGATGACCTCGCACGCGAGCGGGTCGTCCGTCTTGAAGCGCGGGCGGTCAACGTCGGCGGGCTCCACGCCCATGCGGCGGAAGGCGTCGCCGTAGGCGTAGACGCCCTTGCCGTCGCGAGCGTCGAGCCACACCATCGGCCACGCCTTGCCCGTCCACAGCACGAAGTGCCCGAAGCGCCACAGGTTGACGTAGGTGGACGAGTCGGTCGTGGCCCACGGGAGCCGCGCGAGGTCGCTCCGCATGTGCAGGCCGAGGCCGTGGACGGGGATGTCGCCGTAGCCGTTCGCACGCATCCAGCGGAACACGTGCGCGGCCCACCCGATGGACTGCTTGGTCGCGCCTCCCGCGATGCCGCCCATGCTCAGCCTGTCGGCTCCGAGGTCGCCCTCCAGGTAGGCCGGTAGCACCTCCTCGGGCCGTGAGCCGAAGTGGATGACGGGCATGGTCATCAGCCCGTGCTCGTCGCGGAGCGTGCGCCAGTTCGCGAGGCTCGCGCGCTCGTCGGCCAGCACGTCGAGGTTGAAGGCGTAGTCGTAGGGCCGGTTGATGTCCCGGAGCCAGGCCGCGTACTCCGCGAGGTCGATCTTCGCGCCGCTCGTGTACGCGCTGAACGCGCCCGAGTCGAGGCAGATGGGAGCCGTGTGGCCCATGTCGCCGCCGAGGTCGCGCTTCTGCTTGAAGGCCCAGTACGACATGAGCACGCCCACGCGGCTGTCGCCCGCCAGGCCGTGATGCGGGTTCACTGCTCAGCCGCCGTCTCTGCCGCCGCGACGACATCGCCCGCGTCGAACGTCGTGTTGACCATGTACCGATCCCCTCGTGAGCGCGTCGCGGCGTCGTAGTCGGTCGCGGCGCGGCACTCGATGCGCATGACGAAGCGCACCAAGTCCTCCCGCGTCTCGGGCGTGCTCACGGCCACCTGCTCGGGCTCGAAGCCGTAGGAGCGCACGAGCGCGGCGTGGCGGTAGATGGCCTTGCCGTCGAGGGGCACCGTGTGCCAGCGCCGTCCCGTCCACAGCATGAGGCGCGCGAACCGCCAGGCGAACCCGAAGGTGCTGGAGTCGGTCGTCGTCCACGGGAAGCGGGCCATCGGGGAGGACAGGTGCACGCCCAGGCCGTGCGTGCGCACGTGCTCGTGCTCGCGGAGCGCGCGGAACATGACCGCCGTCCATGCCTTGGCCTGTGGCGTCGCGCCGCCCGACGCGAGCCCGCCGAGAGCGATGCGGTCAGCGCCCGCGTCCACGTAGCGCTGGAGCACGTCGGGCGTCTGGCCGAAGTGCACGACGGGCACGGTGTCGGTGCCGCGCTTGCGCAGGCGCTCCCAGTTGAGGAACGACTGGCGCTCGTCGCCCAGCACGTCGAGCGTGAACGCGAAGTCGTACGGGCGCGGCGCGGCATCCAGCCACTCGGCGTACTCGTACATGTCGATCTGCCCGCCTTGCGTGTGGGCCGTGAAGGCTCCCGAGTCGAGGATGAGCGGGCAGGCGGGCGTGATGGCTCCGAGGTCGAACTTCCGGTAGTACCAGAACGACGCGAGCAGGCCGACGCTCATGGGTGCCTCGCTCCCGATGCGCTCCAGGATGCGCCCCTCGCTGGAGCCTGCGATGACCTCGTACCGCATGCTGTCAGCCGCCCAGTCCGCGAGCGTCGCGGCGTCGCTCCAGGGGCTCCCGTGCGCGCCCGCGACGATGTACCGCACGCACTCATGCCTCGGCGGCGGCGTCGAGGTCGGCGGCGTGCTCAGCCTCATCGGGGAACAGGCTGAGGAGGGCCGCGTCGTCGCTCTTGTGCGCGTCGCGGAGCGACTGCCAGATGGCGATGGCCTTGGCGTCGCGGAACTTCACGACCTCCTGCACCGCGAGGCCCGAGCCGTCCCACTGGTCCGCGAGGTCGTCCAGGTCGTCGTCGTCGTGCTGTTCGAGGAAGCGGGTGAGGTCGCTGATGTCCTTGTCCGAGTACCCGACGCCGAGCAGGCCGTCCTCCTCCTCGCCCAGACGCGCCAGGAGGTCGAGGAGGGCCGCGTCGTCCCAGCCGCCGACCTCGCCCGTGCGGTTGAGCGCGACGAGCGCGGCGCGGGCGTCGCTGTCGGAGCGCGACGACCAGCCGACGAGCACGGGCACGAGCCACACGCCGTCCTCGTCCACGCGCACGCCGTCAGGGGCGACGCCGCCAGCCTCCTCCATCGCGCGGAGCGCGGTCGTGCGCCCGTGGCCGCTGATGATGTAGCCCGTGCGCTCGTCGCGGACGATGGGCTCCAGATAGCCGAAGCGGCTCACGCTGTCGCTGATGAGGTCGATGTCGTGGGCCTTCGGGTTGGCCGGGTCGGCCTGGAGAGCGGCGAGCGGCTGGTACTGGATGGTGCGTTCGGTCATGGTTTCGGCTCCGATCTGAGCATTCTGCTCAGGATTTGGGGGTGGTCGTGGTTTCCGGCCCGTGGGCGATTGGGCATTCTGCTACGGCGAGCGCTCTCACTTCTTGGCGTTCTGCTCGCGGAGCGTGACGAGTCGGTCGATGAGGAGCGCACGCGCGAGTTCGACCTCTGGGGACACGCCGCGGCTCATGCCAGCGCGGTCGAGGATGCTGTTGGCGGCGCGCTGTCGGTCGTTCGAGTTCGCCGCTCCGGTCATCTCTCGGGCCAGCGTCGTGATGGCGGGGTCCACCAGCGCGGCCAGGCGCAGACGAGCCCGGTTCTTCACGCTGGGCGACGAGCCGCCGTGGGTCGCGCACACCGTGCCGCCCTTGATGGCGTGGCGTCGGCACCGCTTCCCCGTCTGGCTGGAGCGGGCCGTGCACTGGCGCGTGATGGGCTTCTCCTCGGGCTCGGGGGCGCTTCCAAGGGTCTGCGCTTCCACGGGGGTCGGCGTGCCGCCCTTCGGCATGAGCACGACGACGTTCGAGCGGGTCTGGGCGTCGGGGGTGTCGGGCATGGTCAGGCCTTCGCGTCGCGGTACGGGTAGACGGGCGTCGTGGCCTCGTCGGCACGGATGAAGCCGCCCTCCACAGCCCAGGCGGGGACGATGGCTCCGTGCATGTAGTAGCCCACGACCGGGCCTGGGTGCTCGATGTGCTCGAACGGGCCTGTGCCCAGCGTGCACGCGCTCACCTCGTCACCTCGTCGGTCGGGCCGTGCTCGATGGGCTCGGCGGTGCGGCGGATGCCTGAGCCCAGGCACGCTGAGCACGCGACGATGACGGTGTGCGAGCGGCCTCGGCGTGAGGTCAGGCGCTCGGTGCGGCCCGAGCCGTCGCAGTGCGGGCAGGTGGTCATGCTTCCCTCCGGCTGGCGTTGTAGGCCGCGACCTCGGACACACCTGCCGCGGCGGCGATGAGGCTCCACGGGTGCCCCTCGGCTCGCGCTCGTCGGACGACCTCGGGGATGACGGCGTTCTGGCGGGCCAGCCGCTCCACGAGCATGTCCCGGTCAGCGTAGGCCTCGCGCACCTGATCGAGTGCTGTGGTCATGCGGTGAGGGTAGCACCAATGCGGGTTAGGCCGTATGCTGGCGGACAAGGAATCGCCCACCCGGCTCCTCGGAGTCGCGTGATTGACCAGCCGCCATGTGGGCATAGGGGCTGGAGCCGCCGTCAGAGGTCAATGCCCACCTTCCATGCTGACGGAGCAGACATTAGTAGACGGGCGACGAGGCCCGCTGGTATCCCACACAGACCAGCGGGCCTCGGTGCGTCAGCGGCCATAGCCGCCGATCTGAGCGGCGAAGGATGCTCGCCGCCGTCAGCGTGCGGTGCTCCGCGGCTTCCGGCAGGTGAGGTGCGCGTAGGCGGCTGAGCCCATGACGTACTTCTGGGCCACCTCGGTGTAGGCGCGGCCCTTGTGCACGACGTGGAGCACGGGCACGACCTCATCGCCTGGCTCGAACTCCTTCTCGCACCGGACGCACGTGCGCGCGATGATCTGCTGGCTCATGGCTCGTCCGTCCCGAACGACAGCGACCCGGCCTCGGCGTGCTCATCGTCGGGCATCCGCTCCCACGGGCCGATGTAGACCTCGCGGCGATGCGTCGCGTCGAGTGGTGCCATGTGCTCCAGCGCCTCGGCGTCGATGTCGAACGTCGGCTGGCCGACGACGTGGTGCGTGTACTCGACGGTGACGGGCCGGTGCGTGCTGAGCACGAGCGCCAGCGCCTCCTGGGCGGCTCGGAGCGCCAGGATGTCCTTGTCCATCTCGCGGAAGCACGACAGCCCGACCCGCGGCAGGATGACGCGCTCGGTCACGAGCGTCAGAGCCTCCTCGGGCGTCATGGCTTCACCGGCACCGGGTCATAGGCGATCACGTCAGCGATGAGCGCCAGGCGCAGGATGTGATCGCGATGGGCCATGCGGTCGTACCAGCCGCGGCAGATGGCGTGGTGCTCAGCGCCGCCGTAGAGCGTCGAGTGGCAGACGACGGTCGCGCCGTGCTCGTCCTTGGTCGCGCGCACCATCTCCGCGACGCGAGCGCCGTCCACGGGCCGCTCATGCGGGCGAAAGATGCACGTGGCGCACTTGTCCGCGAGCACGTGCACCTTGCCGTCCCGGTAGATGTCATGCTGGCCCACGACGGCCTCCTCTCCGACGCCACCACGGGCGTCTGCCGGTGTCGAGCGCGGCGAACTCGCGCTCCCACGCGCCGTCCGGGTCGCGCAGGTCGGCCAGCGCGCGCTCCGTCTCGCGGGCCTGCTCCACGCCGCGGTAGAACTCCTCGGGCGACACGAGTTCGACGCGCCGCTTCTCGATGCGCGCCTGGCGCTCGCGCTCGTACTTCCGCGTGTAGGTCGCGAGCAGGCGGCGAGCGCGCGCCTCGGCACCCTCGCGCGTCCCGACGTGCGAGAACGATCCGCCTTCCGGCCCCCACTGGATGACGCCGTGCAGGATGCGGATGCGCCAGCCCCAGCGCGAGGTCTGCTCCACCTCGGCGTAGGGCGGCTCCTCCTCGCGCGGGTCGCGGATCGGCGGGGGCCACGTCTGCGGGCGACGACGCCGGAGCATCGGGTCGCGATCCACCTCGGCCTGACGCTGTGCCCAGCGCGCCGTCGCCTGCGGGTCGCGGAACTGCGAGGTCACGGCGTCGTCCAGTCGTGACAGCGCCCGCAGTACCCCTCGCGCACGTCGTTCACGTTGTAGGAGGTCGAGCCGCACCGCGGGCAGGTGATGAACGCGCGACGCCGGAACACCTCGTCCGTCTGGATGTAGACCGTCGTGCCCGCTGAGCACGTCGCGACAATGGCGGGGAAGCCGCCCTCACCCGCCTCGGCCTGCACGGTGAGCCAGTCGCCGTCGTGATAGCGCGCGTGGCTGTCGCCGTTGCTCTTGGTGTGGGCCTTGATCTGCTCAGGCATGCCCGCACCATAGCGGGTTGTGCAGCACCGGGTAGCGGTCGCACGTGCAGTCGGGCTTGGGCTCAGGCTTCGGCATCGAGCACCTCCAGCACGCACTCGTCCCAGACCTTCTGAGCGCCGACGACGACCTGGCGCAGTTCGCCCCTGACGAGCGCGAGCGGGTAGTCCAGGCCCGTGTTCGACACGCTCCCGCCGCCCGAGCCATCGAGGTGCGGGAGCCAGCCCGCCACGTCATGCTCGCCCGAGAGCACGGTGGCGCTGAGGTCGAGGCACGTAGGCAGGCGGTCGGGCAGGAGCGAGCCCTCGGCGTAGATCAGCGCGCCGTACGGGCTCCGCTCGCGCCGCTCCAGCGTCTCGATGAAGCCGATGGGGAGCGAGGAGTGCGGGCTCTCGTCCGTCGCGGCGCGCACGAGCGGGATGCCGCGCTCGATGTCCCAGCGGAGCGCTGTCGGCTCGATGAGCCGCCCGTCCTTGGTGACGACGCCCTCGACCGCGACGACGCCGCGCCAGCGCGTCATCGCTTGTCCCCGATGCCCGGGCGATCCTCGACGTGACGCGCTGAGCGCACGTCCACCTTGCGCGCGACGCTCCACAGCGCCCACGTGTCGATGTGCGGGCCGAACGGGCGGCGACGCTCGCCCGCGTGGTTGCGCAGGACGAACGTCTCGCGCGCCTCGTGCTCCCAGTAGCCCTTGTAGAGCCCGAAGATCGTCTGGATGAGTTCGCTGTCGGTCGCGTGTGGCGAGAGGTACGCCTTGCCGCCGTAGCCGTAGCCGAACTCGCCCGTGATGACATCGCGCCGCCAGCACTTGATCTGGAAGTAGAAGCGCCCGGGCTCGTGCTCGTCGTCGTGCCCGATGATGGGCTCGCACTCCATGCCGAGTTCGATCGCTCCGACGATCCGCGCCAGCCGCTCGATGAACGATTCCTGCTCCATGCTCACGCCTCCGTCTTCATGTAGAGCCCACCGGGGTTCCGGTCGGTCAGGTGCCCGAGGATGTCGATGGGCACGAGCGCCGAGAGGTTCGGGTCGTCGTCCATCGCCTCGATGACCTCGCGCGAGGGCCACCCGCGCACGGGCATCTTCGCGACGAGCATCCAGCCGCCCATGTCCAGCGGGCCGAGTTCGGTCAGGAACTCCTGCGCCTCGACGCTCAGCCGCTCAAAGAGCGGAGCCGCCAGCGTGACGGGCTCGCCGCCGCTGACGTTGTGCGGGCGCTCGGCCTGCCAGAACACGCCCTGACCGTGCGGCTGGTGCCGCCCATCGCGATAGGTGCCCTGCCAGACATTGGTGACCGTGAGGTCATACGACCACAGCGTGGCGTCGATGATGTGCGCGTCGAAGTCGTACACGCCGTCCGCGGCGCTGTAGTCGGCCACGACCCACGAGTGCTGTCCGGGCACACCGTGAGCGAAGCCGCGAGCGACGCGAGCGCCCGGGTAGATGCCCGACTGCACGATGGCGTGTGAGGCGGCGTGGCAGTTGAACGCCCACGACAGCGGATCGGAGCCGATGCGCTCAGCGAGGAGGCGCACGCCCTCGGGCACGGGAGGCGCGTCAATGGCGCGGTCACGAGCGCCCATCAGAACGTCACCGAGCCCGCGACACTCAGCGCCTCGTCCGTCTGCTCGTCCAGGTGCGCCTGCACGGCGTCGGCCCATGCGTCCATCGCTCCCTCGTACGTGTCGGCGTCGCCCCACGTGTCAGCGTCCTCGGCGTCGGGCTCGTCGTCACCGCTGTAGTCCTCGATGGTGTGCCCGTCGAGTTCGTCGTAGGCCTCCTGCGCCTGATCGCGCAGTTCCTCCAGTTGGCTGTTGCCGTGCTCCCACGCTTCGAGCGCGTACTCGCGATCCTGGAGGTACGACTCGGCCTCGCTCTTGAGGTCGTCCCACGCGCTCTCCAGCGCGCCAATGTCCTCGAACCCAGCGCTGGCGGCGTCCTCGAACGCCTCGACAGCCGCCATCGGCGCGCTCGCGGCGCTCGTCGTCAACTCGGACGGGCGGAACGGGTGCTGGAGGCACCGGATGAGCGGCTTCCGGCGACGGAAGCCCGGGCTGGCGTGGTAGTACCCCTCGCCCTTGGGGATGACGTGCCCGCCACGCCCGCAGACGTGCTCCTTGCGGCTCGTCTCGACCTTGTGCACACGTGCCATGCTGTCCTGCCTTTCAGATGAGGCCGAGGCGTGTCGCCTCGGCGGTGATGTTGTCGTAGGTGATGTCCGCGCGCTCGGCCTCGCGCATGACGTGGGAGATGCGGTTGTCGGCGCGCACGCGCGCCTTCCAGTCGCCAGAGCGCGCCATCGTGAGCGCTGTGGCGTAGCGGCGCGCCAGCCGCTCCAGGAGGGGCTTCTGCTCAGGCATCAGAACTCGTCCTCGTCCTCGTCGTCGTCCTGCGACGCGAACAGGTCAGCACGCGAATCGACGCCGCCGAAGCGCGCGCCGTAGCGGTCGCCGTTGTCGGTGACGATGACGGCATCCTCACCGAAGCGCTCGATGGCCTCCTCCAGCGCCTCGCGCAGGTCGAACAGCGTCATCGTGTTCGTCACCTGCTGGGGGCTGTACCCCTGACGCTCAGCGATGGACATGAGGACGACGGGCGTGCTCTCGGTGATCTGCATGGTTCTGCCTTTCGTTGTGTGCCTGACATACACAAGCCTAAGAGCGGCTGGCGACATTGGGCAAGCGCGCGCCCCTACTCGCTCGCGCGCTGGGCCTCCTCGACGCTCGCGAGCGGGAAGGACGGCACCTGCTTGCCGCTGGCGAGGATGACGAACTCCGGCCCCTGGAACAGCCCGTACGCGGCCCAGTCGCACCCGCGGCCCTTGACCCAGCGCCCGATGCAGTCCTGGCCGAGGCGGTCGGAGCCGTAGCCCTCATGGCCCGCGGCCTTGAACGCCTCTGCGAAGTCGCGCGAGCGCGCCACGTCGCCGCACGACGGGCATCGGAACGCCCACTCCTGCGGGTCTTGGCCGAAGCGCTCGGTCATGGCCTCCCACAGTTCGCTCTGCGTGCGGATGACGAGCCCGCGGTGGGCGCGCAGTTGCGCGTCCGTCTGCCCGCAGTAGGCGCACCGCATGACGGACTCCTTGTGCTGGCTCGGGACGAGGTGGTGCGTGCCGTTGTCGCCCTTGGGGCGCTCCGGGCACTGGTGAGCGACGGCCTCGGCGGTGCCGGGAGGGGTGGGCGTGGGGACGTTGGTCATGATGATGCTCTCTCGATCAGTTGGATGGCGTAGAGGACGACGTTGGCGACGGTTCCGACGAGGAACCAGTAGCGCCAGCGGCGGGCTGAGCGCGCCTGGCGCTCCAGGTCGTTCCAGATGGCTCCGAGCCCGCGGTTGACGTGAGGCGGCAGTTCCACCTCGGTGTGGTGCGGCCCGTCGTGACCGTACGGCTGATCGCACTCGCCTATGGCGACGGGGCGACGGCACGGGACGGGCGTCTCAGCGGGCGGCGTGCTCACTCGCGCTCGTCCCACGAGTCAGCGACCTGGCGCAGGAGCGACGCCGCGACGGGACGCGGGAGCGTCGAGCGCGCCATCACCTGGAGGTCGCCGTTGTCGTCCTCGAACACGCACACGAACAGCGGCGAGCGCGTCATGTCCATCGGGACGATGGTGGCCTCGTCGGTGATGCCCATAGCCGCGCGCGCGGCCTTCTCGTCGGCGGGAGCCATCTTGGGAGCGTGCGGCCCGAGCACGTCGCCCAGCCCGCTCATGCTCGCGCCTCGCTCGCCTCGTGGGCCTCGCGGAGCGCCTGGAGCATGGCGTCCTTCTCGGCGCTGATCTTGGCGGGGTTGATGTTGAAGTACTGCGCCAGCCACGACTCGATGGAGCGCTGGACGGGCACGTACTCGCCGCCCGCGTACTGCGTATCGCTCACCTCGCAGATGGCGTAGTCGTTCTCCGACAGCCATTCGAGGAACGCGCCGATGGTGTCGTTGTCACCGTTGAGCGCCTTCATGCGCTCGTGCTCGGGGTAGAGCGCGGCGGTGCGTCGGGCCTGCTCGGCTCGGGCCTCCTCGACGCGAGCGCGGAGTTCCGCGTTGCGCTGGGCCATGAAGTCCTCCAGGCTGATCTGCTCGCGCCAGTGGCGCACGTCGTCCAGCGCGCGCTGATGCCCGCTCCAGTCGTCGGGCCACGCGCCCCACTCGTTCCACTCGCGCACGTGCGCCTCGATGACGCGCTCCACGCTCGCGCGCGGTTCGTTCTCGCCCGTCGCCTTCTGCGCCGCCGCCAGTTCCCGCTTCTGGAGCGGCCAGCGCACGCGCGCGGCCTCGTAGTCGATGGTCATGCGCTCGCCTTCCAGCCGTAGTAGCGCCGCGGCGCGTGATCGAACTTGAGCGTGCCCAGCACGCCGTCCGCGCGTCGTCGCACCTCCACGAACGGCGCGAGGTAGGCGATGACCTCGAAGTCCTCGCGTAGCGCTGTCGTGTCCCACTCGGTTCGCTCCGCGACGGGTGCCGCGGGTGTCTCGTTCTCCATGCTCTGCCTTTCTGTCGAGCGGGTCAGTCGTCCCGCTTCCCTTCCGTCTGGTGAACCTCTGTCCACCAGCGGTTCCCTGCGCTGGGCGGTTGCACCCAGTCGCCGTCTCCGCGGGCGATGGCCTCCTGCGCGTTGCGGCGCATGACCTCGCCCATGAGTGCGTGCCCCTCGTCGCTGACGACGTACTTCGTGCCCACCTTGGGGACGGTGACAGCGCGGGCAAGACCCATGCGCGCTAACTCCTCGCACGTGGGCACGTGCTCAGCCACGCGGGCGAACCTCGATGCGGATGTCCCACCCGATAGCCGCGTACGCCGCCAGGAGGTCGCCTACGGCGATGTGAGCCACCCTGTCGGGCGCTACGTCGTGCCACGCCTCGTTCGTCGCCTGAGCCGCCGCCTGTGGCCGCTCCTGGCCGCTTCCGTCCTTGCGCACCCAGCGCGCGGAGCGTCCTCCGGTGTTGCGGTAGCCGAGGCTCCGCATGAGGTCGCGCACGGTGTCGCGAGCGACCGAGCCGCTGAGCGTGTCCGCTACCTCCTTGGTCGTGGGCTCGCGCCCGTCCTCCAGCCACGCGCGGAGCGCCTTCAATCTGGCGTCCCGATTGCCCGGAATGGGCGGCTCAGTTGACTCAGGTTCGGGCAATGTGACGCGCTCCACGGGCCTCGCGAACACGGGATGGTTGCGCCCCTTGCGGCGCTGAGCGCCCGTCACGACCTTGCCGCCGTCCTGGCGGGTGAGCACGTCGGAGCCGTTGACCTTGCGCGTCAGGTGGAACGCGCCGCACCCGGCGCAGGCGTACGGCGCGATGTCCACGCCCGCCTCCTCGGAGCGCTTGTGCGCCTCGGTCCACGCCTCGTCCGACGTGAGGAACTTCTTCTTGGTCGGGCTGTCCGGGCACTTCGCCCGAGCCGACACGTTCACAATGGGCGCGAGCCCGTTCGACCCTCTCATGGCCGCACCTTCCGCGCCTCGGGTCGCTTCTCGCGCCGCCCGTCCCACGTGTCGATGGTGTCGCGCCGCCACGTCGGGACGCGCCCGAACTGGCTGTCGGGGGCGGGCATGTCGTTGTCCTTCACCTTGCCGTCCTTCCGGTTGTTGCTCGCGCGCTGGTGGTAGACCCGGATGCTCGCGCGAGCGACGCCGATGTAGTCGGCCACCTCGTCCAGGGTCAGAAGGTCATCGCGGCTCATGTCGGCCCCTCTCGTTGTCGGTGTGTGCGGTGTAGTTGCCCATCGCCGCACCGACGAGCATGCCAACGGCGAGCGCGCTGATGATGACGGCGACGAGTGCGTCTGAATCGATGGTGATGTCCATCGGCCTGCCTTTCGTTGTGTGCCTGACGTACACAACGTTAGTCGCCCGGTGCGCGACTGGCAACACGCGGGCATGAGAAGGGGCGGTGCGCCTGATGTCAGGCACGCGCACCGCCCCGGGAGTTGGACACAGACGTAGCGGCGGCAGTTGCCTTGTCGTCCGATCCAGCCCCCATTCTAGGTCGCCGTTGGCCTAGAACGGGGTGTCGTCGCCGAAGGAACCCGGAGTGCTCCAGGCGTCGGCTGACGTGGAAGAGCCGGGAGTGCTCCACGGCTCATCGTAGGCACCATGCGTCTGCGATGGCTGGTTGTTCGCCCAGGCGTCGTGCTGGGACGAGCCACGCGCGTCGCTGTCGGCACGAGCGGCCCGCGTCACCTGCGCGGTCGCGTAGCGGAGCGACGGGCCAATCTCGTCCACCTCCAGTTCGATGCTCGTGCGCTGGTTGCCCTCGCGATCCTGGTAGGAGCGCTGACGGAGCCGCCCCTGGGCGATGACGCGCATGCCCTTCGTGAGCGACCCGGCGACGTGCTCAGCGAACTCACGCCACACGCTCGCGCGGAGGAACAGCGCGTCGCCGTCCTTCCACTCGTTCGCCTGCCGGTCGAACGAACGCGGCGTGCTCGCGATGGTGAAGTTCGCGACGGGGAGCCCGTTCTGCGTGTATCGGAGTTCTGGGTCGGCGGTGAGGTTGCCCACCACCGTGATGACCGTTTCGCCTGCCACGGCCTACTCCTGGTTGTCCGAGAAGCCCGGGTACGGCGCACCCGGCTCCGGCTGACGCGACACGACGACGACGGTGACCGTCGAGTCGGTGTACTCGACCGTCATGGGCTCATCGAACTTCCCGGCGACGTACGGAGCGACCCAGGCCGCGCCGTTGTCGATGAACGCGCGCGACTCGCCGCCAGGCCACACGAGCACGACAGCATCGCCAGGCTGGCTCCCGTGCGGCGGCGCGTCGGCCCAGCCCGCGGCGGGCACGTCGTCGCGGGTGTCGCCATCAACGTAGCCGTCCTCGGGCGTGTCCTCGTCGGGCTCGCGCTCAGCCTCGGTCGTCTCGCTCGTCGTGCCCACGGCGGCGTCGTCGCCGTCAGCACCGAGGAGCGTCGCGACGCCCAGCGACGACAGGAGCATGATGGCCGTGCCAGTCGCCTGCTCCATCTCGTAGTCGCTGGCCGTGATGTCGGCCTCGCTCGTCTTGCCAGCGCCCGCGAGCCCGCCGAAGCCGCCCCCGCTCTCGCTCACCTTGATGTGAACCTTCATGCCTGTCCTCCTGCGTTGTGACGCTCAGCGTCGGTGAAGTCCGCGGCCTGTCCGAACCGCGAACGAGTGATGCTCGCGGACGCCGCCGCGAACGACTGACCAGCGCCGGATGCCGTGGGTGCGTAGGACATCGTCTGCCCCTTCGCGAAGCCGTAGCCCGCGCCCGTGGCGAAGGCGTCCACGTTGGCGGCGAGGTAGATGAACTCCCAGCCCCAGCGCTCGGTCTGCTCGGTGACGAGCGCGCGCACCTGCTCCAGCGTGTACTCGACGCTCGCGTTCTCAGCGCCGTCCGTGACGACGACGATCACGACCTTGCCCGGGCGCTCGTCGTCGGGCAGAGCCGCCAGGCGCTCGCCCAGTCGGACGATGGTCGCGCCCACAGCGTCGTTCAGCGCCGTGCGTCCGCGCGGGACGATGATGTCGGCCTTCACGTCGTCGGGCCGCGTCCACTCGTACGGGTGCTCCACCACGTCATCGAACGTGGTGATGTCCACGATGACGGTTCCCGGCACCTTGGCCTGCTCAGCGAGGAGCGTGGTGATGCCGCCGTTCATGTCGCGCGCGATCTGGCTCATGGAGCCCGAGCGGTCGGCCACGATGGCGATGAGGGTGAGGTTCGGATCGGTCATGCTTCCTCCGGTGTGTCGATGGCCTTGAGGCCGTGGGTGGCGAGCACGACCGAGCACACGAGCGCCCACTCCTGCTCGGTGAACTTGACGGTGACGGCGTGGCCGCGCTGGCCGTCGCCTCGGTCGAAGCGGACGAGGACGTAGCGCGTCGAGCCGTCACGCTTCTCTGTGCGCTCGATACGCGGCACCCGCGACGTGTCAGCCAGGAGGGCGTCTACAGCCGCCTGAGCGCGGCGCGCACGCTCTGCCCATTCCAGCACGAACGGCTCCAGCACGTCGTCGGCGGGCGTGCGCTCGCGCTCGTCGTCAGCCACGGTCAGCCTTCACGGCGTCCTGGATGAGTTCGATGGCGCGCACGACGAGCGCGGCACCCTCGGGCGTGTCCTCGATGTCGTCGCCGCGGTTGTGCCAGATGTGGCGGCGGATGCTCTCGGCGTCGGTCGTGTACGGGAGGTTCGTGTTCCAGTCCTCCTCCTCAGCGAAGCCGACGCCGATGGTGCCGAACTTGCCGAAGCCGACGACCGCCTGGCCGTCAGCGACGCGCACGCGGTACGCCCAGTAGTCGGAGTTGATGGGCGGCGTGAACAGGACGGTGACCGTCTCGCCCTCAGCCACAGCCGTCTCGTCCTGCGCGTCGGAGCGACGTTCGAGGACGAGCGTGTCGGGTGTCGTGGTGCTCATGTGGTGCTGGCCTGCCTTTCGTGATTGGATGTGGAGCACGTCAGGCCCGCGACTTCCGTTCCCCAACGGATCCCCAGCGCGGGCCTGACGTGTTTCCCCAGAAGCCTCGCCGGGAGCGTGGGGGGGTCACGCTCCCGACGAGGGGTCTATCAGACGCCTGCGGCTTCGAGTGCGAACACCTTGGCCGAGGTCATGATCTGGTTCTTGTCGAGGAGCGCGCGGCGGAAGCGGCTCTCCTCGGTCTGCGCCTTGCGCACGTGCTCCGAGTACTCGGACGCGGCCTGCATGAGCCCCCACGCCGTGCCGGTGATGCCCTCGCACGTCACGGAGTTGTAGACGGCCATCACCTGCGCTCGGGCCTCCTGGATGTTGGTCTTCACGCGGTCGCTCGTCATGAACGACGGGGGAGCGGGGATGAACCGCTCCAGGAACATCTGCTCGCCCTTCTTGCTCACCTTGGCGTCGAGCATGAGCGCCGCGATCTGCTGGTACGCCTCGATGCTCTCGCGCCACCCGGCGAGCGCCTGGCGGGCCTCCTCGACGCGCTCGCCCACGTTCTTCGTGTGGCTGAACACGAACTCCGTGCCGCGCGTCTTGGCGTCGATGTCCGCCATGCGGATCGTGTTGGCGCACACGGCGCGGACCTGCGTCGCTGAGCCGCGGAAGGAGCCGAGCCCGTCGTGGTTGTTCTGGAGCATGTAGAACGGGACAGCCGCGCCGTTCGGGTCGCCGGGGATCACCAGCGGCTCGGTGAGGCGGAGCATCAGCCACACCTTCTTGCCGCCCTGGAGCGATCCGCCCGTCTCGTACATCACATCGCCCTGCGGGACGTTCTGGATGGCCTCAGCGACATCCCAGAGGTCGTTGTTGGTGACGGTCGTGTAGGTCGCGCTCGTCGTCGCGATGAGGTCGCCGGTGTCGGAGCGCTCCTGCGCCACGTACCCCTCGACCTCCTCGTACTCGCTCGCGAGGTTGCCCTGAGCGTCCACGCTCGGGATGCGGCGGTAGAGCGGCTGTGCGACGGGCTCCCAGCCGTGCACCATTGGCTGAGCCTCAGCGCGGGTCGGGTACTCGCTGAGCACCTGGCCCAGTCGGTGCCACGGCATCTCGCGGACGCTGAACATGTTGTCGGTCTCGGTGAGTTCGTGAGACATGGGACTGCCTTTCGTTTGGGTTGTGTGCCTGACGACGACAACGTTACGACGGGCCACCGACATCAGGCAAGCCCGAGTTCTGAGGCGCGTCGCGTTCCTCGCGGTCGATCCGATCCTTCACGGGGTCGGGGACATGCGGGAGCGGCACGACCTCGGCAGGCTTCGGTGCCCAGTCCTCGGGGCGCTCGCGGCGATAGACCTCCTCGGCGGCGGCGCGGGCGCTGTCGCGCGTCACGCGATCCGAGCGCGAGTAGCCGCGCGCGAGGCACTGCTCCGTGGCCGCGCGCGCGGCGTCGGCCATCGCGCGGCCCAACTCGGCGTAGTTCATGTCTCCTCGTTCATGTCGTCCCACTGGCGGTTGAGCATCCGAACCCACAGTGCCAGCGCGTCGTTCAGGCGCGCGACCGTGCGGCGGGCCTCCATGACGTTCACAGCCGTCCACACGTCATCGGTGAGCACGGGCGGCGTGCGCTCCAGCATGGTCACGAGGTCGTTCATGACCTTGACGGCGGCGCGATGCCGCTGGGCGTCGATGCTCGTGTCCACGGCATCGAGGTTCGGCTGGCCCGTGCGCTCGAATGCGGGCTCCGACCACCGCGGCGGCTCGATGCGCAGTTCGTCGGCCAGGAGCGTCGGCGTGCTCGGGACGTAGGGCGTCGTCAGGAGCGCCTGGAGCCGCTGAGCGGCCTCCTGCGCGGCTTGAGCGACCTCGCGCGCATGTTCGGCG
>Ga0307406_10000073_pt1 | contig 55371 bp, 49 predicted proteins | sample 322Cmetagenome_3_FD_203706 | JGI IMG/M metagenome (GOLD analysis project Ga0307406, IMG submission 203706) | Maize rhizosphere microbial communities from greenhouse at UC Davis, California, United States - 322HYB-C-2 | ecosystem: Host-associated > Plants > Roots > Rhizosphere > Soil | place...
GACCTTGTTGTCAGCCAGCAGGAAGGCGTTGGTGCTGTCGGGGTAGCGGCGGTCCATGCGCAGCAGCTCGCCGCGCTCCATGTTGTAGAGCAGCGCGGTTTTTTCTTCTTCGGTCTTGGCGGTGCTCTCCAGGCTGGCCAGCGCTGCAGGGATGCCGCCGCTGCGGCCGGCGCTTTGCATGTCGGTGGCCAGTTTGTCGTGGCTTTGCATGGTGGCGCAGCCCGTGAGGGCGGCGCTCAGGGCCAGCACCCACAGCAGGCGTGGGCGGAAACGGGATGGGTGGGCGGTCGTCATGAATGCTCCTTGCAGATCGATCGGTTGCACACCAGAAAACCCCGGCTGGCGCCACGCGCGCGGCCGCACTGCACGAAGGGCGCACCGCTACAGCGGGGCGCCTTGCAGGCAAATGAAGTCGGCGGGATGGTGGCGGGCCACAAAAGCAGGCGCTGGCGCGCGGTGCGCCCCCTCTCGGCGCGAACCCGTGCTGCTGGCAGCCCCCTTTGGCTGTGAGTTTCTTGGTAGTTTTGTATGGGGTTGTAGCCAGCTCGGCAATGTAGCAAAACGATGTATCTTTTCTGTAACCGCGCCGCGCGCTGCCGGCCGTGCAGATGGTGTGCCATGTCAGACCTCGCCGCGGTTCAGGGGCAGGCGGTAGAACCACACCACGCGTCCACCGGGGGCGCGCAACTGCGCGCTGGGCAGCGCGCCGGGTACCGCAAATTCCAGGCTGACCAGCCAGGCGCCCGGCGCCATCTCGGCCTGGGCCTTGGCCGCCGCGCGGGCCATGCTCTCGGGCCGCTGGAACAGGTAGACCATCGCAAAGGGGCTCCAGTCGGCGGTCCACATGTCGCCCCGCCGCACACGCGCCCACGGACAGCGCAGCGCGCACAGCAAGCGCAGGGGCCAGCTCCACTCGATGCCCTCCAGTTGCGCAGCAGGGTAGGCCAGGCGCAGGGCCTTGAGGCCGTCGCCCAGGCCGCTGCCTGCGTCCAGCACACGCGCGCCCGCCGGCAGAGGCGCCTGGGCGCCCAGCGACTGGAGCGCGTGGTGGGGTGTGGGAAACACGGGCGCATCGCGCCATGCGTTGAGCGGGTAGACCAGCAACAGCAGCGCCAGCGGCACCAGCCAAGACCAGGTGGGCAAGCCCGCCGCGCCCAGCAGGGCCAGCGACAGCGGAAACCCCGCCGCGATCAACCCACGCCGCCACCAGCTTCCGCCGAGCAGGCTGGCCGCCGTGCCCAGCACGCACGCCACCACCAGCGCAGCCACCGGTGGCACCGCCGCACGCTGCAGCGCTACAAAGGTCAGCCACGCGCCCGCCCACGCGATCAACGCGGGCAGGGGCCACGGCATGCGCAGGGAAAAGAACATCGCCGGAAGTTCGTGAACAGTCTCAGCGGCCCAGAATGCCGCGCAACAGGTTCACGGGATTGACCACGTTGCCTGGCGCGTCGGCGCTGCCGTCGCCCTGGGGCTGGCTGCCCACATTGCTGCTGCCCATGCCGCTACCGTAGGCGCCGCTGGACGAGGCCCCGGAGGGGGCCGCCATGCCGCCGCGCGGGGCTTGCGGCATGTCCTGCCCCAGCATGGCCATGGTGTGCGACTTCACACGCACGCGCACAGACCATTCAGGCTCCCATGGGGCCTTGGGGTCGGCGGGGCGCGGCGGGTGCACGATGTGGGTTTCGCCGCCATAGGCCATCATGCGCAGCATGGGCGTCGCGTCCCGCCCGCCCGCGAAGATGCCCTGCGGAATCGCGCACTGCGTAGTTTCGGGCGCGAGCAGCACGCGCTCCTTGAGCCAGCGGTCAATCGTGGCGGGCGCCAGGTAGTCGAACAGGCCCATGCCCGTGTCGGCCGTCTCGGCGCTGGACCACATGACGAGGTCGTCCCCGTTCTGCGACATGGCGTGCAGGTAGTAGGCGCGGGCGTTGCGCACGGGCTGCCAGCTGGTACCCATGCTGTCCTGCGGCTTGCCGGTGGTGCGCAGGTCGATGGCAGGCATCAGATCCTGCGCGGCACCCAGCGTGAATTTCATGGACGCAGGCACGCCGTCACCCCGCACCTGGTGCTCGCCCACCAAGGAGCTGTCCCGCGACAGGTTCACCTGGTTGCGTTCATTGGGGTACAGCGCATAGGCCGGGCCCACGCGCGGGCCACGGTCGGGCACGGCGCGGCCCGCAAAGGCCTGGGCGTAGTCCGTGGGCTTGGCGCGCGCGAGGTCGATCACGCGGGGCTGGCCTGCACGCACCGCGCTGCCGCAACCCCAGTAGAGCAGGATGCGGCCCTTGGGCTGGTGCTGCTGGTACTCCTGCGGCACTTCGCCCGGCTCGGTCTGCACGGGCTGCGCGCGGGGTGGGACCAGCGGCAGGTATTCGCCCATGCGCATTCCGGGCGGGATGGACTGGCTGGCCTCCACGCCGGGGCGCAGGCTGTTGTGCAGGGCGATGTCGATGACGCGCGGCGGCATGATGGACATGGCGCGGGCGTTGCCATAGGCAGTGTTGCCGCTACCCGCCCCCCTGCCCTGCGCGCCGCCGCCCATGCCACCCATGAGGCCGCCGAGCATGCCGCCGCCACCGGGCAGGCTGTCCATCTCAGGCATGCCCGCCATGGTGCCAGTGGAGAGGTCCATCCACAGCTGAACCTTGGGGGGCTTGGTGGTTTGGGCCTGGGCGCCCAGGCTGGCGATGCCAAGGCCGAAAGCCAGTAAAGCCAGGCACACAGGGGTCAAGCGCAAAGAGGTCATCGGGTTAGCTCCAGGAGATGCGTGGATCACCCGGCAAACCATCGTGGGCCGCAGCGCGGCACTTTCGCCGCCCTGTGAAGAGGCCTTGCAGTCAACCCGGGTGTGTTGAACGCAGCGCAGTGTAGGCCCCGCACGGACGCATTTTGCCTGCGCAAGTTACGGACGGAAACCGTTTCTGTGCGCTATTTCACGCATCAGGTCCCCGCGCAAAAGCCATGGACATTCATTTCTCCATGCCCCGGAAAGCGGCCTTCAAGATCGGCGCGGCCGAAGCGAGAGGCGCCGCGCAAGGGCCGCCCCGCAGCGAAGGCGTCGTTCCCTGGGGGAAGGCGCCGAAGGCGACTCAGTGGGCCCCGTTCACCCCCGCAAGCGATCGATCAAGCCGTTCAGAGCCTCCAGCGATCCAAACTGGATCGCCAGCTCGCCCATGTCTTCCACCCGGCCATGGCGCTTGACGCGTTTTTTCACACGCACCTCGACCTCGGCCATGAGCAGATCAGAGAGCTCTTCCTCCACGCGCTTGAGGTCGCGGGACTTTTCCTTCTGGGGCTTTTGCGGCACCAGGCTGAACTCGGCGCTGAGCTTTTTCACCAGCGCCTCGGCCTCGCGCACCGACAGCTTCTTGGCCGCGATCTGGTTGCCCGCCGTGATCTGCGCGGCGCGGTCCAGCGCCAGCAGCGCGCGCGCGTGGCCCATGTCGATGTCGCCCGCCATGAGCATGGTTTGCACCGGCTCGGCCAGGTTCAAGAGGCGCAGCAGGTTGCTGGCGGCGCTGCGCGAGCGGCCCACGGCCTGCGCGGCCTGCTCGTGCGTGAGGCCAAATTCGCGGATCAGGCGCTGCAGGCCATGGGCTTCTTCCAGCGGGTTCAGGTCTTCGCGCTGGATGTTCTCGATGAGCGCCATCGCGGCGGCGGACTCGTTGGGCACGTCGCGCACCAGCACCGGCACCTCGGCCAGGCCCGCCAGGCGGGAGGCACGGAACCGCCGCTCGCCCGCGATGATTTCGTATTTGCCTGCATGCTCGCCATCGGTCAGGCGCCGCACCAGGATGGGCTGCATGATGCCCTGGGCCTTGATGCTCTCGGCCAGCTCGTACAGCGCGCCCTCGTCCATGCGCGTGCGTGGCTGGTACACGCCGGGCACCAGTTCGGACAGCGGCAGGCTCGTGGGCAGGCCGGCTTCGGCCGCCTGGGCCTGCTCCACTTTGTCTTCGACCTTGGGGCCGAGCAGCGCTTCCAGGCCGCGGCCGAGGCCCTTGGGTTTTTTGGTGACCATGCGATGTCTTCTTCTCGAAAAGGATGGAAGGGGAAAAATCTTCAGCGGTCGATGATGACCAGCGTGCCATGGCTGCCGGGCGCCACGGCGTGGGGCACGCCTGCGGGCACGATGAACACCTCGCCCGCGTTCACCTCAGTGACCTGCCCCTGCAGGGCGAGGCGCATGCAGCCGTCCAGCACCAGCAACGCCTCGTCGAAATCGTGCGACTCGTCGGGGTAGGCGGCAGCGTCCATGCGCAGCACTTTGAAGTTGGCGCCAGCGGCCTGGCCCACGACCGTGGAGCTCCAGGCGCGGGGCAGTTGGTCGGCGATGGCAGCGAGATGGATTTTGGACATGGTTCTAAAGCAGGAAATCTTGGGGCTCAGCGCAGGCCTGCCGCGCGGCGCCGCTGGCGGCTGCGCCACAGACGGAGCCACACACCGAAAGCGATGGCCAGCAGCACCAGGGCCAGCATGAACTGCCCGAGCGCGCCTACGACCACCGCCCCGCTGGGCAGCAGCCAGGCCAGCAGCAACTGCAAGGCATCGCCCACCCAATAGAAGCCGGCAGGGCGCCGCGGGGGTGCTGAGACAGCGTCCGGTGCGGCAGCGGCCGCAGTCTCCGGCGGGCGCTGGTGCCAGAAGGCCCAGCGGCTCATGCCGCAGCGGCCAGCTGCATCAGCCAGCTCCGCCCCTCTTCCCAGTCGCCCAGCCCTGATTCGGCATTGATGTGCCCGCGCTCGCCGTAGTCGACAAAACGCGCGCCCCAGGCGTCGCCCAGGCCCTGCACGCGATCAAAGCTGCAGTACGGGTCATCGCGGCTGCCCACCAGCACGGCAGGGAACGGCAGAGGCTGGCGGGCGATGGGCGCCCAGCCCGGGATCACTTCAGCCAGGTCGGGCCGCTCCACATCGCCGGGCGCCACCAGCAGCGCACCGCGCACCTTGGCCGCATGGCGGGTGTGCGCCGCCCACCAGGCGGTGAGGATGCAGCCAAGGCTGTGGGCCGCCAGCAGCACGGGGCCGTCGGCATCCGCCACGGTTTCTTCCAGGCGAGCCGACCAATCGCCGCGCAGCGGACGCATCCAGTCGTGTTGCTCCACACGCTGGTACCCGTGCAAGGCTTCCCAGCGGCTTTGCCAATGGTCGGGGCCGGAGTTTTGCCAGCCCGGCAGCAGCAGAATGTTGGAAGGCGTCATTGCTACAAATTTAATAGCTGCCTGCGCTTGTCCATCAAGCGCTGGGGGCCATTTTGGCCATGGAAGATGCGGCGGCGGGCATGGTCTGCACGCGCTGCACCATCTCCTGCGCAAACTCGACGAACGATTGGCTGCCCTTGGCGCCCGGGTCGAACACCACGCCCGGCAGGCCGTAGCTGGGCGCCTCGGCCAGGCGCACGTTGCGGGGGATTACGGTGTTGAACACCTTGTCGCCAAAGTGGCCCTTGAGCTGGTCGCTCACCTGCTGTTGCAGCGTGATGCGCGGGTCGAACATCACGCGCAGTAGGCCGATGATCTGCAGGTCGGGATTGAGGTTGGCGTGCACCTGCTTGATGGTATTGACCAGGTCCGTGAGGCCTTCGAGCGCAAAGTATTCGCACTGCATGGGCACGATCACGCCGTGCGCGCTGCACAGGCCGTTGAGGGTGAGCATGCTCAAGCTGGGAGGGCAGTCGATGAGAACAAAGTCGAAGTCTGCATCGGCCTCGGCCAGTGCGGCCTTGAGGCGCTTTTCACGGTGCTCCAGCGTCACCAGCTCCACCTCGGCCCCGGCCAGTTCGCGGTTCGCGCCCAGCACCCAGTAGCCGCATTTGTCGGACAGCACGGCCGCCTCCTTCACCGAGGCGGATTCCAGCAGCACGTCGTACACCGTGAGGTCGAGGCTGCGCTTGTCCACGCCCGAGCCCATGGTGGCATTGCCCTGCGGGTCCAGGTCGATCATCAGCACACGCTGGCCGATCTTGGCCAGACCTGCAGCAAGGTTGACGGTGGTGGTGGTCTTGCCCACCCCGCCCTTCTGGTTGGCAACGCAAAAAATCTTGGCCATGTGGTGCTGCAGTCTGTGGAGTGTTATTTGGAGATGGCCAGCTTGATGCCAAAGCCGACGAGAAACACGCCGGCCAGCTTTTCCAGTGTGCGGCTGATGCGCGGGTTGGCGCGCATGCGCTCGGCCAAGCGGTGGGTCAGCAGGACCACGATCAGCCCGTAGGCAAACGTCAGCGCGGCAATGGTGGCGGCCATCACGCCGAAGGTCAGCATGCCCTGGTGGCGGGCAGGGTCCACGAACAGGGGGAAGAACGCCATGTAGAAAACGATGGCCTTGGGGTTGAGCAAGGTGATGAGGCCGGCCTGCTTGAAATAGTGGCGGGGCTCGATGTTCAGCACGGGCTTGGCGCCGGGCTTGGCAGTCAGCATCTTGAAGCCCAGCCAGGCCAGGTAGGCCGCGCCCAGCCACTGCACCGCGTTGAAGGCGGCGGGGTATGCAGCCAGCAAGGCTGCCACCCCCGCAACCGCCGCCCACATCAGCACCTGATCACCTGCGATCACGCCCATCGTGGCGGCCAGCCCCCCACGCACGCCGCCCTTGCTGGTCGAGGTGATGAGCGCCAGATTGCCAGGACCCGGAATCGCCAGAAACAACACGATGGCGGCGACGAAGGCGCCGTAGTCTGCAATGCCGAACATGATTTCCCCCGGGCAGTGAAAAGGCGGCACGCTGGAAGGCAGCGCGCATCCAAAAGCAAGAGGCCGAGTTTACGCGACGGGTCGCATCCAGACGATGCAGCGCTCGGCGTCCAGGCCGGGAACGTTCAACGGTTCCACGTGAAACACCCCTACACCGGGCGGCAGCGCGGCGATTTCATCGTCAGGGTGCTTGCCCTTCATGGCCAGCCAAACACCGTGGGGCGCGGCCAAGGCACTGCGTGACCAGTTCACAAAATCCGGCAGCGAGGCAAAGGCGCGGCAGCTGATGATGTCAAAAGGCCCGGCGAGCGTTTCTACCCGTGCATGCACACCATGCAGGTTGCGCAGCTTGAGCGCCACGGCCGCCTGCTGAATGAAGGCCGCTTTCTTGCCCACGGTGTCCACGCAACTCACATCCACCTCGGGGCAGCAGATGGCAAACACCACACCAGGCAGGCCACCGCCCGACCCAACGTCCAGCAGCTTCACCGCCGCCACCCCGCCCTGCTGCAGGCCTGCCATATGCCTGCGCAGCGGCGCCACGGCGGCCAAACTGTCGAGCAGGTGATGGGTCAGCATCTCTTGCGGTGCGCGCACCGCCGTCAGGTTGTAGACCTTGTTCCATTTCTGCAGCAAGGCAAGAAAGTCCATGAGCTGGCCGACCTGGGACTCGCCCAGGCCGAGACCCAGCGCCTCGGCGCCTGCCTGTAGCTGCGCCCGCAAGGTGACGTGATCTACCACGACGGTCATGCCGTTTCGCCTTCCACCTTGGCTGGCACGGTGGCAAAGTCCTTGAACCCACCCTTCTTCAGATGGACCATCAGCAGCGAAATGGACGCGGGGGTAATGCCGGTGATGCGCGAGGCATGGCCCAGGGTTTCCGGACGATGGCGATTCAGAACCTGCCGCGCCTCGATGCTCAGGGCCGTCACCTGCATATAGTCCAGGTCGGGGGGCAGCCGCAATTTTTCGAAGTGCGCGGCGCGCTCCACCTCACCCTTCTGGCGATCAATGTAGCCGGCATACTTCGCAGCAATCTCTACCTGCTCCAGCACAGGGTTGCTCAGGTCGCCCAGCGTTTCACGTGAAACATCGTGCGATGCGTACTTGCCACCATCCAGCGTCATCAGATTGGCATAACTCACATCCGGCCGGCGCAGCAGTTCGAACAGGTTGTATTCATGCTCAATGCTCTTGCCCAGCACCCGCTCGGATTCTGCCGCGGCTAGGTTGCGGGGATTCACCCAGGTGGCTTTGAGGCGTTCTGTTTCACGTGAAACAGCATCGCGCTTGCGGCTGAACGCATCCCAGCGGGCATCGTCCACCAGGCCCATCTGGCGCCCCACTTCCGTGAGGCGCATGTCGGCGTTGTCTTCGCGCAGCTGCAGGCGGAACTCGGCCCGGCTGGTGAACATGCGGTAGGGCTCGGTCACGCCCTTGGTGATCAGGTCATCCACCAGCACACCCAGATAGGCTTCGTCGCGGCCGGGCAGCCAAGGGGCTTCGCCCCGGCACTGCAGCGCGGCGTTGATGCCGGCGAACAGGCCCTGCGCCGCCGCCTCTTCATAGCCCGTGGTGCCATTGATCTGCCCGGCAAAGAACAGGCCCTGGATCTGGCGCGTCTCGAAGCTGCTCTTGAGCGAGCGCGGGTCAAAGTAGTCGTACTCGATGGCATAGCCCGGGCGCAAAATGTGCGCGTTCTCCAGCCCCGGCATGCTGCGCACCAGGTCGTACTGGATGTCGAACGGGAGGCTGGTGCTGATGCCGTTGGGGTAGTACTCGTGCGTGGTCAGCCCTTCGGGCTCCAGAAAGATCTGATGGCTGTCCTTGTCCGCAAAGCGGTTGATCTTGTCTTCCACGCTCGGGCAGTAGCGCGGGCCTACACCCTCGATCTTGCCGGTGAACATGGGGCTGCGGTCAAAGCCGCTGCGGATGATCTCGTGTGTGCGCTCGTTGGTATGGGTGATCCAGCAAGGCACCTGCTGGGGGTGCATGGCCGCATTGCCCATGAAGCTGAACACGGGCACCGTGCCCTCGTTCACGCCGCCGGGCATACCGTCGCCGGGTTGCTCTGTGCACTTTGAAAAGTCGATGCTGCGCCCGTCAATGCGCGGCGGCGTGCCGGTCTTCAGACGCCCTTGGGGCAACTTGAGTTCCTTGAGGCGGGCCGACAGCGACACGGCGGGCGGGTCCCCTGCCCGGCCGGCAGCATAGTTGTTCAGACCCACATGGATCTTGCCGTCCAGGAAGGTACCCGCCGTCAGCACCACGGTGCGGCTGCGGAAGCGGATGCCCACCTGCGTCACGGCGCCCACCACCCGGTCGCCCTCCACCATCAGGTCGTCCACCGCCTGCTGGAACAGCCACAAATTGGGCTGGTTCTCCAGCATGCGGCGGATGGCGGCCTTGTACAGAATGCGGTCGGCCTGCGCCCGCGTGGCACGCACCGCAGGGCCTTTGGAGCTGTTGAGGATGCGGAACTGGATGCCGCCCTCGTCCGTGGCCAGCGCCATGGCGCCGCCGAGCGCATCCACTTCTTTGACCAGGTGGCCCTTGCCGATCCCTCCGATGCTGGGGTTGCAGCTCATCTGCCCCAGGGTCTCGATGTTGTGGGTCAGCAGCAGCGTCTTGCTGCCCATGCGCGCGGCAGCCAGCGCGGCTTCGGTGCCGGCATGGCCGCCGCCGACAACGATCACATCAAATTCCTGGGGGTACAACATGGGGAACACTCCGGGGCCCGCCGGGCCCGATAATGAAAACGCGAGGGTGCTCAGAACCTCCGCCCGCCTCGCCAGCCAGGCCCAATGGCCCCGGTCTTTGGCGGGCAACCCGCAATTTTCCCACTTTGCGCCAGCCGTGTCTGTTTCCACACCCCTCACCCTGTTCCTGACCCAGTTGCTGGGCCACCCGCCCTTACCCATTCAGGCCTGGTGGGACAGCGCCCGCTGCCTGCACCTCCAGCGCGGCCAGCGGTTGCTCCAGGCGGGCGACCGCTGGCAGCACCTGTGGTGGGTCGAGCGCGGCGCGTTGCGCCTGTACTACCTGGACAGCGGGGGTGCGGAGTCCAACAAGAACTTCTTCCTGGAGGGCGACATGCTGTGGCCGATCACGCCCCGGCTGCGGGATGCGCCCGCGATGTTTCACGTGGAACCGATCGAAGACGACACCCTGGTGTGGGCACTGCCTATGCTGCCCGCCAACACAGCTGCCTCGGCTTGGCCCGCTTGGATGAGGCTCGAACACAGCACCCTTTGCGCCCTGCTGGACGGCAAGATGCAGCGCGAGCAGGAGTTCCTCCAGCTGAGCGCCCGCCAGCGCTACGAGCTGCTGCTGCGCCAGCATCCCGCCTGGGCGGAACGCCTCCCCCTCCGCCATCTCGCTTCTTTCCTGGGCATGACCGACGTGACGCTGTCGCGAGTGCGCGCGGAGCTGGGGCTTATCAAAAGTTAAGGCGCAGCCCGGGCCGGGCGGCGACAGTGACGGACAGGAAGATCTTGCTCCCCTCACCGCACACTGCCCGATGCATCCCAATGGCTCCTCCTCCCAATCATCGCCGGTTTCGCTGCCGGCGCTCGCACCCCACGCCCTGGCCGTGCTGTGGCTCGGCCTCATGGCCGGCTTCTTCGGCACCTACAGTGCCAACATCAACCTCGCCATGCTGCAGATGGACGGCGCAACTTATGCCACGGTGCAGTCGGCCTTCAACCGCAATGTGCGGCACGTGCTGTTCTTTGCCCTCTTCTTCGGCCCGCCGCTGTGGTGCGCGATCGCACTGGCTGCGGCTTGGCGCGAACATCGCCAACGCTGGTGGCGCGTGCTGGCCATGGTGGGCGTGGCGTACGCGCTCGGCATCATTGTCTTCACCCAGCAAGTGAACCTGCCGCTCAACTACACGACCGAAGCCTGGAACCCCCAGGCCCTGCCCGCCGACTGGGCCCGCGTCCGCGACCAGTGGAACGCAGCCAACCTGTGGCGTGCGCTGCTCAGCCTGGGCCTGTTCGGCGCAGCGCTCGGCGCGCTGGTGGCGCGGCTGGTCCATCGCCACCCCATGGCTTGCAGGAATCCTGCCGCCCGCCTGTGATTCAATCGCAGGCACCATGCCCCACACCACCCCTTCCCTCCTCGTCTTTGCCGGCAGCACCCGCCAGCAATCCTTCAACCGCAAGCTCGCCCACGCCACCGCCGCCATCGCGCGCGACGCAGGGGCCAGCGTCACGCTACTGGAGCTCTCGGACTTCGACATCCCGCTGTACAACGCCGACCTGGAAGCCCAGGGCACGCCTGCCGATGTGATCCGCCTCAAGGAAATCCTGTGGCAGCACCCGGCCTGGGTGATCTGCTCGCCCGAATACAACGGCAGCTATACCGCCCTGCTCAAGAACACCATCGACTGGGCGTCCAGTCCAGTCAAGGGCAACCCCGACTGGGAAGACGGCGGCAAGAGCTTTCGCGGCAAGGTGGTGGGCATGCTCAGCGCCTCGCCCGGCGCCCTGGGCGGCCTGCGCTCGCAAAGCCACCTGGCCCCCTTGCTCATCAACGCCGAATGCTGGCTGGCGCCCAAGGCCTTTGCCCTGGGCTCGGCCGGCAGCGCATTTGACGAAAATGGCGCACTGGTACAGCCCATCCACCGCGAGCGCGTGCGCGCCGTGGTCGACCAGGTGCTGTGGGCGTCCAGCCGTCTGCACGGCAATGCTGCCGCAGGCCAGTGAATCTCGAGATTTGAGTCAAAATGGCCCCTAGCGCTTAACCGACAAGCGCTGGTAGCTATACAAACAATAGCAAATACCCATGAACTGCCGCCCCGGCTGCGGCGCCTGCTGCACGGCCCCCTCCATCACCTCGCCCATCCCGGGCATGCCCCAGGGCAAACCTGCGGGGGTGAGGTGCGTGCAGCTGGGGGACGATGCACGCTGCCGCATTTTTGGACAGCCCGAGCGCCCGGCCGTGTGTGGCGGGCTGATGCCGTCGGTGGAGATGTGCGGCGACAGCACGGCGCAGGCCGTGGCGTATCTGGTGCGGCTAGAGCAGCTTACCCAGCCGGACGCTGCGTGGTCCAGGCTTTGAACCCAGGCCTTGCATCGGCGGGGAGGGTCAGCGTTTTCGCTAGGCAGACAGCCTCTGGCCGACTGGCGTAGCGACCGAAGTTGGCGATGGGACGATAGCCGTGGCGCGCGTAGAACGCGACGGCACGCAGGTTCACGCGGCGCGTCTCGAGCCAAACCTGCCCATAGCCAAGCAAAGCCGCCCTGCGCTCCAGGAATTCAAGGACCGCGCTCCCCACCCCACGGAAGCCCGGCACGGCAAACATGCGCTTGAGCTCCGCCACGCCCGGTTCGAGCGGTCGCAAAGCCCCGCACCCCACCGCCACGCCCTCCTCTGTGCGCGCCACCGCAAAACACGCTCCGTCGGCCAGGAAATCATCGACACGAAAGGAGCCCGCGCCGCTACTGCCGGTAATGCGCTCCAGAGTGCGCGACAAATGCGCCAAAAGCTGCTCGGACTCTGGCGAGCGCGGATCAGCGATGTCAACCAGATACATGGGGCTCCTGCAGTGCGATTGTTCAAACGACAGGAATCAACTCTCAGCACTTGAGCGAGGAGCTGGGTGCGCAGCGCGCTGAATCACCACCCGGTACCCGTCCGCATCCTCCAACGTACAGCCCTGCTGACTCCAGTACGGATTGAACGATTCAACGTCCTTGAGGCCCGCAGCACGCATCGTCTGGCAACGCTTCATCCAGGCCTTTGGATCGGGAATGTAAAAGACCCACAGATCCTCGGGCGTAGGACTCGGCGTCACCGGATGCGTGCGGCAGACGGTGAACTCGAAGTGGAAATCCGCTCCGCGAAGGCCCAGCACGGTTCCATCGAAACCCTCGTGGTCCGCAAAGCGGGCAAGCTCTTCCAGGCCGAGGCCCTGCTGGTACTGGGCGACGGTGCGGGAAAGATCCAGCACGGGGCGTGCGATGCGCAGGTGAGGGCTCATGAGGGGGTGAAATGGTGCCAACGCACACCGCACTATAGCCACCCTCCCAAATGGCCGCCGCCGCAGGAAAGGGCTTGCGGGCACAAGCCGGGTTGCGTACAACGCTGCCATCTCCGCAGCCTTCCTGATTCATGCCAAAAGTGCCTCCAGCGCTTATCCAGTAAGCGCTGGCAGCTATCAAAACCAAAGCAACCATACCGGTGCTGTCACAAAACAGCCACCTCCTGCGTCTGTAAAAAACCCAGAGGACTCCACCCCACGCCGCCATGACCACGACCCCTGTACCCGTCTCCCCCGACCCCTTCACAGCCCTACGGCCGCGCCTCTTCGGCATTGCCTACCGCATGCTGGGCGTGCGCGCCGATGCCGAGGACGTGCTGCAGGATGCCTGGCTGCGCTGGAGCCGTACCGACCCTGCCGCCCTGCAGTCCGCCGAGGCGTGGCTGGTGACCGTGGTCACGCGCCTGTCCATCGACCGCCTGCGGGCGCTCAAGGCCGAGCGGGAGGCCTATGTGGGCTGGTGGCTGCCGGAGCCGCTGGTGGAGCCGCTGGACGAGCGCACCCCCGAGACGGTGGCCGAGTTGGCAGGCGAGCTGTCGGTTGCTTTTTTGTACGTGCTGGAGCGCCTGGGCCCCGAGGAGCGCGCGGCCTTTCTGCTGCGCCAGGTGTTCGACTACGACTACCCCGACATCGCCGCGCAACTGGGCAAGAGCGAGGCTGCCTGCCGCCAGATGGTGCACCGCGCCAGCGAGCGGGTGCAGCAGGCGCGCACCCGCTTCGAGGTGCCCCACGGCGCGCACCAGCAACTGCTGCAGCGCTTCATCGCCGCCGCCCAGAGCGGCGAGCGCCGGGCCATCGAAGCCCTGCTGTCGCAAGACGCAATGCTGATCGGCGACGGCGGGGGCAAGGTGCAGTCGTTCCCGCACCCGCTGGTGGGCGCCTTCCGCATCGCCAACCTCTACTGGGCGCAATGGCGGCGCCTGGCCGACCAGGTGGTGTACCGCGCGGTGCGGATCAACGGCGAACCGGGCCTGCTGCGCTACATCAATGGGCGGCTCGAATCGGCCCAGGCCGTGGTGACGGATGGTGAACGCATCGTGGCCATCTACGCCATCCGCAACCCCGACAAGCTGGCGGGCATTCCCCTCACGCTGGACGACTGAATCCACAAAGTGCGGGCGCGCTGTCACAACCGCACGGGCCGCAGCGTCTTGAAGGGTATGGAGGGCAGCACAAGAAAGCGCCCCTTCCAGACCGCCGCGGCTTTTCAGCCGTTCCTCTTGCGCATCCACATCACCTCAGGAGTTTTGCCATGTCCCAGCACACCGCCCGCCTGCCCTACCACCAGCTTTCGTCCAAGGCCTTCATGGGCCTGGTCAATGTGTCCGAAGCCGTCAAGAATGGCGCCCTGGGCGCGCGCCTGGCCGAGCTGGTGTTCCTGCGCGTCTCGCAGATCAACGGCTGCGCCTACTGCATGGACATGCACTGGAACTACCTTGTGAAGGACGGCATGGAGCCGCGCCACCTCAACGCCGTGGCCGGCTGGCGCGAGGCGCCCTTCTTCAGCGAACGCGAGCGTGCCGCCTTCCGCTGGGCCGAGATCATCACCGCCACGCCGCACAGCGACGCGAGCGATGAAGAATTCGCCAAGCTCCAGGCATTGTTCACCGACGCCGAGATTGCCGATCTGAGCTTTGCCATCGCCACCATCAACGCGTGGAACCTGCTCAACGCAGGCATGCGCAGCCCCATACCGGCCAAGCCGATGGTGGTCTGAGGCGGCCCGGCGCCACCGGCCCCTAGGCCGGCTGCGGCATCTGCCGCGACAGCACCACCGCGCTGCCCGCCGCGAGCGTGAGGCCCAGCGCACCGTGTCCCACGTTGAGGTACACATTGCTCCCGCGCCAGCGGCCCACGATGGGCACGGAGGTCGGCGTGGCGGGCCGCAGGCCGGCCCACACCGCCGGGGCCTCCAGGTCGCACAGCCCGGGGTAGGTTTGCGCCACCGCGTCCACCATGGCCCGCACGCGGTCGGGGGGCACATCCAGGCCGGTGGCACCCACTTCGGCCATGGCCGCCACGCGCAGTTGATCGCCCAGCGGCGCGAACACCGTCTTGCGTCCCAGGTCGGTCACGCTCGCGCGGGGCCGGTGCACACCCGGGCGAAAAGGCACGGTGATGCTGTAGCCCTTGATGGGGTAGACGGGCAGGTAGATGCCCAGCTTTGCCGCCAGGGCCACCACGCGCGGGCCCGCGGCCATCACGAACGCATCCGCGGCGATCTCGCCTTCGCTCGTCACCACCGCAGCCACCCTTTCACCATGCCGGCGGAACGACGTGGCGCGCACACCCCACGACACCTGACCGCCCCATTTCTGAAGGCTGGCCACCATGTCCCCACACAGGCGGTGAGGGTCGCCGATGCATTCGTCACGCGTCCACACACCGCCCGCCCAGGGCAGCCCGGGTGCAGACTGCAGCGCGGGCTCCTTCTCCAGGCACTCCCCCACGCTCAGCACCTCCTGGCGGCAGCCCATGGCGGCCTGCAGCGCCACCTGGCGCTCCTGCAGGCGCAGCGACTCGGGCGTCGGGCACAGCACCAGCTTGCCGTTTTCTTCAAAGCCGAAGGACCAGTGCTCCTCCCGCATCCACTGCTCGAGCATGGCACGGCTCGCCTGCGCCATCTGCAGCAGCTGCGCCGTACCCTGCAGCGACTGGCGTGCCGAGCAGGCGCGCAGGAACTGCAGCCCCCAGGCCCACTGCCGCCAGTCCCAGCGTGGATGAAAGCGCACGGCCGAGCCGCGCGACAGCAGCATCTTGGGCAGCCCCCGCAGCGTGGCGGGCGACGCAAAGGGCTCCACGTAGCTGTAGCTCAGCTGCGCGCCATTGGCATAGCTGGTGCCCAGGCCCGGTCCCCGTTCGGAGTCCAGCAGATGCACGTCGTGACCCCGGCGCGCCAGTTCGTAGGCGGTAGCACAGCCGATCACGCCTGCGCCAATCACGCAAACCTTCATGGCAGCGCGCCTTCAACGGCGGGCTCGCGCTGCAGGATGCGCGACACCGCCAGCTGCGCCACGGCCACATCGGCCAGCCCTACGCCCACGGACTTGAACACGGTGATCCCGGGTGCCTCGGACCGCCAGGGTGCGGCGCCCGCGTAGAGCTGGGGCAGGTCCACAAAAGGCGCCGTGCTGCTGCGCCCCTCCCACAGCACCACCTCGCCCGCTTCGGCCAGGCTTTGCGGCATCCACTCCAGGATGATGCGGCCCGCGCGATCCATGGTGGTGCCGTCCAGCTCGCGCCCCTTGGGCGCACTGATACCCATGGCGGCGACGAACGCGCCGGGCGCGAGCCACGCACCATCGAACACCGGCGTGGCCGAGCGCGTGGCCGTGACCACGATGTCGGCATCGCGCACCGCCGCTTCGGCGGTGGTAAATGCCGCCGGACAGCCGGCCTTGTGCGCCAGCGTCTCGGCCCAAACGGGGTTGCCAGCGGGGTCCACCAGCGCGATCTGTTCAAAGTCGAACCAGCCACTCAGCGCTTCGGCCTGCGCGCGCCCCTGCAGGCCCGCGCCAAACACGGCGAGCTTGCGCGGCCGCAAGGGCCCTGCCTTGGAAGCCACCAGCGCCGTGATGGCCGCCGTGCGCAGCCGGGTGATCTCGTTGCCATCGAGGACCGCCAGCGGCTGGTTGGTGGCCAGGTCGAACAGCAGGATCGAAAAACTGAATTGCCCGCGCACGGTGGGGTAGACCTTGACCCCCGCCACGCCGCGCTCGGCCCATACGGCGCCCATGGTGCTCAGCCGCAGTCCCTGGCAATCGGTGCGCTGACGGTGGTGCACGGCCGCGCCACCCTCCGACAGGCTGGCAAAGGCCTCGCCCAGCACGGCGGCCACCGAACGGAAATCAAGCGCCTCGGCAATCTGCCGGTCGCTGATGAAGGGAATGCTGGTGTTCATGGAAACTCTGAAAGGCAGTAGACGAAAAAGAAGAAAAAGAAAGGGCGGGCACCACGCGCCCAGGCATCACGGAATGCCGTACTTGTTGGGGTAGCGGATGTTTTCGCGCATGTGCACGCTCATCGGGATGCGCAGCGTGTCGGTGTCGAACCACTTGCGGTAAATGGCGGCCAGCTCGCCCGAATGCATGAGCGCGAGCACCGTGCGGTCCACCACCTCGCGCAGGGGCAGGTCGTCCTTGGGCAGCATGAATGCGTAGGGCTCCACCGTGAGGTGGCGCCCCGTGACGTGCAGGCTGTCCTTCATCGGGGACGCGGCCACCAGGGCGTAGAGCAGGATGTCGTCCTGCGCGAACGCATCGACCTTGCCCTCCTCCACCAGGCGCACGCCTTCGGCGTCCGTGGCCACGGCCACCACGGTCAGATCCTGCTCGCGCTGCAGGCGCTGCACGGTCTCCTGCGCGGTCGTGCCTTTGCTCACGGCCACGCGCCGCTTCCACAGACTGGGCGCGCCATCCAGCAGCACGGATTTGCGCGCCAGAAAGCGCACACCCGTGGTGAACAGCGTGTGCGAGAAGTCCACATCCTTTTGCCGGCCCACAGTGTTGGTGTTGCCGCCGCACTCGATATCGATGGCACCGGACTGAAGCAGCGGAATGCGCTGCGCCGCCTCCAGCGGCCGGAACTCCACGCGCAACCCCGGCATCGACAGCGCCTTGCGCAGGCTTTGCACCACGCGCAGGCACACATCGATGGAGTAGCCCACCGTTTCACCTGCGGCATTGCGAAACGCGAACGTGCCCGGCGTCGGGATGTAGCCCACGTTCACCACGCCGCTGCGCGCGATGCGCTCCAGTGCCGAGGCGCTTTGCGGCGCCGGGGCCTGCGCAGCTTGCGCACAGCACACGGTCAGGGCGAAAACGCACGCCAGGGGCGCGCGGAGGAACGACACAAGCATGGTGGGAACTCCTGAAGCGATGCGGCCTTAGTCCCAGCCCGGCGGTACCGCGCGGTGCCAGTCGGTGGCCTGCTCGAACGCATGGCCCACGCGCAGCGCCATCGGCTCGTCCATGGGTCGGCCGATGATCTGAAGGGACACGGGCATGCCCTCCCGCGTGAAGCCCGCCGGCACGGCCAGCGAGCACAGGTCCAGCAGGTTCACGAAGCGCCCGAAGCGCGACAGCGGCGTGGCCAACTCGTCGACCGCACTCACGGGGATGGCAGAGATCGCATTGGTCGGGAAGGCACACACCTCCACGCCGTCCATGGCCTGCAGCATGTCGGCCTTGGCCTGCTCCCGCAGCTTGAGCAGATGGATGTACTGCGCCGCATCAATATCGCGGCCCAGCAGAATGCGGCGGCGCACGTGGGGGTCGAACTCCAGCCCCTCCTGCTCGAACAGCGTGCCCAGGCTGGCATAGCCCTCGGCACTCATCAGGCTGCCCGCCACGCGCATGGACTCGGCACAGCTTTGCGGGAGCGCGCGTTCCACACGCTGCATGCCCAGCGACACCAGCACCTGCACGGCCGCGTCATAGGCGGCCAGTACATCGGGGTCCACATCGTGGCGCTCGGCCTCGGGCAGCGTCCACACGCGCATGCCCTCCACGCCACGCTCCAGCTGCGGCTGCACCGACCGCACCGGCGCCTGCAACGACACGGCATCGTTCGAGTCCGCGCCCGCCAGCACGTCCAGCATCAGTGCGCTGTCGCGCACGGTGCGGGTGAGCGGGCCCACCGTGTCGTGCGTGGGACACAGCTCGATGAGGCCATGGCGGCTGATGAGTCCCCGCGTGGTCTTGAGCCCCACCAGCCCGCACAAACCCGCCGGAATGCGCACCGATCCGCCCGTGTCTGTGCCGACCGAGGCGCTGCACAAGCCCGCCGCCAGTGCCACCGCCGAGCCACTGCTGCTGCCCCCGGGCGTGCGATGGATCTCCTGGTCCCACGGATTCCAGGGTGTGCCCATCACCGCATTGGTGCCCCAACCGCCGAACGCGAACTCCACCGTGTGGGTCTTGCCAATCACGATGGCACCGGCCGCGCGGAGCCGGTCGACCACCGTCGCAGTGTGCAGCGACATGCGCGCGGGCCGAGCACGCGATCCTGCGGAAATCGCCTTGCCCTGCACCTCGAACAGGTCTTTCACCGCCACTGTCACGCCGTGCAGCGGGCCCACGAACACCCCGGCGCGCGCCATCTGGTCCAGGCCCTGCGCCGCAGCGCGGGCATCGTCGGCATACACCTCGGTATAGGCATGCAGCTTCTCGCCATGCCGGGCGATGCGCTCAAGCTGCGCGTTGACCAGGGCTTCGCTGGACAGCGCGCCCGCACGGATGGCCGCGGCCTGCGATGCCAGCGGCGCGTGCACCATGGATGCAATCATCGAATCGTTCCTCTTCATGCGGCCCCCACCGTTCGGCGGCCCTGGGCCATGCGGCGTTCCATCCAGCGCGACAACATCGACAGCGGAAACGCGATCGCGAAATACAGGAGCCCCACCAGCATGAAGATGTGCAGGGGCAGGAAGTACTCGCTGGAGATCGCCTTCGCGGCCAGCATCAGTTCGTTGGTGGCGATCAGTGCGCACAGCGAGCTGTCCTTGAGCAGCGCCACATAGCTGTTGAGCAGGGGCGGCAGCATCACGCGCAGCGCCTGCGGCAGCGTGACGTGCAGGAAGACCCTGCGGGGCGTGAGCCCCACGGCCAGGCCTGCCTCGCGCTGCCCGCCATGCACGGACTGGAGCCCGCCGCGCAGGATCTCGGCCACATAGGCCGAGCCATGCACGCCCAGCCCAATGGCCCCGGCCCAGTAGCCCGACAGCGTGACGCCGACGGAGGGCAGCACGAAATAGATCGCCAGGAGCAGCGCCAGCAGCGGCACGGCGCGCAGGAGCTCGATGAAACCTTGGGCAGTGCGCCGCAGCGCGGACAGGCCGCTGCGCAGCATCCATACGAGCAGCGCGCCCAACACGATGGCGATGGCGAAGCCGATGGCCGACAGCTCGGCCGTGACGCGCGCGGCATCCATCAGGCGCGGCCACCAATCGGCCCAATACTCGGCATAGGTTGCAAGAAATGCGTTCATCGTGCCCCCCGGGCGGCGTTGCGCTCCAGGCGCGTGAAGGCCCAGCTGATGGGCAGGACCATGGCCGCGTAGAGCAGCATGGCGGTGAGGTAGATCAGTGGCGTCTCGAACGTTGACGTCACCAAGTTGCGTGCGTAGAACATGACCTCGGGCGCCGCGATGGCCGACGCGATGGAGGTGTCCTTGACGAGCTGGCTTGCGTAGTTGCCCAGCGAAGGTAGCGTCACGCGCAGCATCTGCGGCAGCAGCACCGAGCGCAGCGTCTGCGCGGGCGTGAGGCCCACCGCCAGTGCCGCCTCGCGCTGGCCCGCATGCAGGCAGCGCAGCCCGGCCGCGAACACATCGCACAGGATGGCCGCGCCCACCAGGCCCAGCCCCACGATGGCCGCCGTGAGCGGCGACAGCCGCACGCCCACCGAAGCGAGCCCGAAATACAGCACGAACAGATGTGCCAGCGCCGGCACATTGCGCATCCATTCGATGTAGGCGGCGATGGCCCACTGCAGTACGCGGTGGCGCACAAAGACCACCAGCAGCGCCAGCAGAAGCCCCAGGCCCGCGGCGATCAGCGCGGCGCCGGCCGCCACCTGGGCCGCCGTCCATGCGCCCCGCGCCAGCGTGAGCGCGATCAGGGTGAAGGTATCGAGGCTTGGCATGGTCAACCCAGCCCCGCTTCCTGCCCCACCTGCCCAAGGAAGCTGCGCGTGCGTTCCATGCGCGGTGTGTTGATCACCTGTGCAGCCGGGCCTTCCTCCACGATGTGGCCACCGTCCATGAAGATCACGCGGTCGGCCACGTCGCGCGCGAAGCGGATCTCATGCGTCACGAGGATCATCGAGCGGCCTTCGTCGGCCAGCTCGCGGATCACGCCCAGCACCTCACCCACCAGCTCAGGGTCCAGCGCCGAGGTGGGCTCGTCGAACAGGATGAGCTTGGGCTTTTGCGCCAGCGTGCGCGCAATGGCCACGCGCTGCTGCTGCCCGCCCGAGAGCTGCTCTGGGTACGCACCGGCCTTGTGGCGCAGGTGCACTTTCTCCAGCATCTCCTCGGCCAGCGCGTAGGCTTCGTCCCGCCGCATGCCACCGGCCTTGATGGATGCCAGCGCCACGTTGTCCCGCACCGTCAGGTGGGGCCACAGGTAGAACAGCTGGAAGACCATGCCGATCTCGCGCCGCTGCGGTGCCATCTCGGTGTCGCTCATCAGGCGCCAGCCGCCGCCCTTGCGCGCCGGCACCTGGCCGATGCGCTCGGACTCCAGCATGACTTCGCCCTCATTGGGCTTTTCCAGAAAGTTCAGGCAGCGCAGGCAGGTGGACTTTCCCGAACCGCTAGGGCCGATCAGCGAGAGGGTCTCGCCTTTCTTCAGGTCGAAGGAAATGCCCTTGAGCACTTCGGCCTGACCGTAGCTCTTCTTGAGGCCGCTCACGCGGAGCAAAGGCGGGTGGTTCACATCATTCTCCAGACAAAACAGCGGGTCTCGCGAACAGCTCGCGTGCACCCAGGTGGCCGGCATCGCGGCACAGTCCTTGCAGACATACCGTTCGATACACAGTGCGTCGATGCTAAAAAATTGGCCCTTCTGTTCATTGGAGGAGGACGCAGCTATATTGAACGTATGCGACAGTCAGGGAAAACCCGATGGCCTCCAGAAAAAGCAATTTCCAGGCGAAAAAAGACAACGTTGGTGCAAAACCGCACCAGGGAAGTGCACAGAACACAGGCGACATTGGTGCACTGATCGGCAAGCTCGACGCCGCATCGCGTCCCGCCGCCGCGCCCCGTCGCAAGACCACCGGCACCGAGCTGCGCGTGGGCATCCTGTTGTGGCCACAATTTCCGCTGCTGTCGCTGGCCGGCCTGTGCGACGGCCTGCGGCACGCGGCCGACGTGGGCGACCAGAGCCGGCAGATCCGTTGCTCCTGGACGATCCTGGGCATTCCAGGCCAATCGGTGGCCGCCAGCTGCGGCGTGCAAGTGCCTGTGCAGGAATCGCTCTCCTCCGAATGCGACTACGACTACATCGCCGTCATCGGCGGGCTGCTGCCGGCCATTCCCTCGGCCAACCCGCGCTACCGTGAGTTTCTGCAGTACGCAGCATCGCTGGGCAAGCCGCTCATCGGCATTTGCACGGGCTCGTTCGTGCTCGCGCATGCAGGCCTCATGGAACAGCGGCGCGCCTGCGTGCACCCCTACCATGTGGACGACTGGCAGCAGGCTTTCCCCACGCTGCCTTTCGTGACGGACTCGCACTATCTGTTCGATGGCGACCGCATTACCTGCGCGGGCGGCATTTCCATCGTGGAACTCATGGCCGAGCTGGTGCGCCTGCACTGCGGCCCCGACCGCGCGGCCAAGGTGGTGCACCAGATGACGGTGAACCCATCCGCCGGCCACACGCATGTGGCGCGCCGCCATGCGCTGGGCTATGGCACCACCGACCACGACAAGCTGCGCCAAGCCATCGTGCTCATGGAGAAGAACATCGGCACGCCGCTGGAGATCGCGGTCATCGCGCGGCTCGTGGATTCGAGCAGCCGCCAGCTCGAGCGCGTTTTCCTGGCCGAGACACGCTGCACCCCATCGGAGTACTACCGCAACGCGCGGCTGAAGTACGCCAAGTGGATGCTCACCAGCACCGACCTGCCGGTGATCACCATCGCCTATGAATGTGGCTTTGCGGACGCCTCGCACTTCATCCGCCACTTCCAGCAGCTGTACGGCATGCCGCCGGGCCGCATGCGCAAGAGCCTTCAGGCCGGCGTCGACGAAACCACCTGAGCGCGGGTGGACAGACGGACGGGCACAGGCGCGGCCTGTCGCACGGCGGCGACCCGAACTACGGCACCACCTGCGCCACCCCTACCGTCCGCACGGTGCCCATCCTCCGCATCGCCCTCGACACGAAAACGGGCCACCACCGACACCAGCCGGTCGGACTGCGCGTGCAGCGCTTCCGACGCGCCCCGGGTTTCGTTCACCAGCGCCGCGTTGCGCTGCGTGAACTGGTCGATGCGCGAGAGCACTTCGGTCAACTGCTGCACGCCCACGGTCTGCTCGCTGCTGGCCGTCTGCACGGCGGTCATCAGCTGAGCGAACGACTCCACCGCAGCGATCACCCCTGCGGTCTGCGCACGGGCCCGTTCCACCATTGCGCGGCAGCTGGCAATCTGCGCGTTCGATTCCTCGATCATCTGCCGTATCTCGCGGGCCGACTGCGCGGAATGCTGCGCCAGGCTGCGCACCTCGCTCGCCACCACCGCAAAGCCCCGCCCTTGCGCCCCGGCCCGGGCCGATTCCACCGCCGCATTGAGCGCGAGGATGTTTGTCTGGAACGCAATGCCGTCAATGACCGCCGTGGTCTCCGCAATGCGCTGCCCGTGGCCTGCCACGGACAGCATGCTCTGCATCGCATCGTCCACGATGGCCTGACCGTCGCGCGCCACTTGGCAGGCCGAGGCCGCCAGGCGGTGCGCCTCCTGGACCGATTGCTGGCTGTGGCCCATGGTGGCCGCAAACTCCTCCAGCGCGGCCGCTGCCTGCTGCAACTCGGCGGATTGCATCTCGGTGCGCTCGGCAAGCGTGCGGGCTTCATCGACCAAGTGCAGGCTGTGGCCTGCCACATCCCTCGATGCCCGGCGCACCTCCTTCACGGTCTCGCCCAAGCCCGCCACCATGGCGCGCAGTGAGTCGATCACCGAACTCCGGGGCGCCGCCACGCCCGGCAGCGGCAGGGTGAGATCGCCCGCCGACACGCGTGCCATGGCTGCCGCGGCGGCGGCCGGCTCCGCGCCCAGCCGCAGCCTGAGCGTGCGCAGCAGCAGCACGGCGACTGCGGCGACCAGCAGCAGCGCTGCCGCCAGCGACGCACCCACTTGCCACAGCATGTCTTGCACCGCCTGGGTGGACGCCGCAGCAGCCCGCTGCACGCCGTCCGCCTGCGACGCGCGCAGCTGAGCCAGTGCATCCAGGTAGGCCGCCTGGGACTCGCGCAGCACACCAGTCAACATCCCCCGCGCCGGGCCGCGCGCACCACCCTGCAGCTGTGCAATGAACCGCTCACGGTCGCCCTGAAAACGGGCTGCCGCTTGCACGATCGCTTCGAGCTGCTGGCGCTCGGCAGGCTCCGCCACGGCCGCCGTAAGCGCGGCCATGTGGCCCGCAATGCGCTGGTGCGCTGCCTCGATGCGCTCGACCTCCACGGGCAGGTCCTCCTGCATCTGCACCAGCACCGCATCGCGCAGGGCCCGCGAGATGGCCGAAACCTCCAGCGACACCGCGTAGGCGGCATTCCACTGCGGCAGGCTCTGCGCCGCAACAACGCCGGCCCGCGCGTTGGCGGCCAACCCCGCATGCACGGCGAGGGCCAGCACCACCGCCAGCAGCACACCGATGGCCGAGAAACCGAGGATCAGGGAGGCGCGGATGGAGAGTCCGCGCAAAGGCTGGTCATGCGTTGCCATGGTGCTCAGCTCGACAGGAGAAAAAAGAACAGGGCGCCATGTGAAAAGGCCGCATGCCTTGAAAAAAGCATGCGGCCGTTTCGTCGACACCAAGGAGAAATCAAATCAGCGGATGCTGCGCGCCGCTATTTGCACGAGGGCAGCTTCCAGTCCGCCGCACGGTCCACGCCGGCGCGCGCGTTCTGGCCCACGGGGATGTACCAGACGTCTTGCACCAGGCCATAGTTCTTGCCGATCTTGCGCATCTCGCAGTTACCCCAGAGCTTGGCGATCTCGGCATTGACGGCCTTTACCAGTTCGGGGTTGTCCTTGTTCAGGCCGAACACCACCTGGCCCAGGCCGGTGAGCAGCGGGTAGTCGGGCGATGCGTCGGTGAAGGCGTTGAACTTGATCTTCCACTGCGGGTTCTGCGAGATCGCGTACTGCATTACCGGCGGGTCGCCGATCACGGCGTCGATGCGCCCGGCCAGCAAGTCGCGCACGGCGGCATCCGAGGTGTCATAAAGCGCCAGTTGCAGGCCGCTGATCTTGCGCAGCTCGGGGATGAACGAAAAGCCGGTGATGGTGCCGACCTTCTTGCCCTCCAGGTCCTTGAGCTTGCTCCAGTCCGTCTTGTCCGACTGGGTGATGCCGTTCTTGAAGTAATGGATGGGGTCGCTCAGCGCCATGATCTTGGAACGCTGCTCCGTCCAGCCCATGGTGCCGGCCATCACATCCACCCGCTTTGATTGCACCGAGGCAATGGTGCCCGACCACTCCATCAGCGCGGGCTTGACCTTGAGCTTGAGCGCCTCGGCAATGCGCTGCAGGATCTCGCCGTCATAGCCGACCATTTTGCCGTCCTGGTATCCGGTGCCGGGCATGTCGCCCGAGAAGGCGATGGTGAAAGCGCCCTTGTCGACGGTCTCGAGCGCGTGGGCCGAAAACGCAAGGCCCGACAGGCAGGCGGCAGACATGAGCGTGGCGAGCAATTTGCGCAAAGTGCGCGATGAAGCGTGCATGGTGGGGTCCTCCAGAAATCGTGTGGAAATCCCGCGCAGGACGGCGGGATGAAAAGACTGTAGGGACGCCCGCCAAGCCACGATTGGAAGTTCGCACAACGCAATGGAACGCGAGCGACATTGAGGGAAACCCCCACCCCGCGCGCCCAATGCCCCTTGTGTAGCCTGCCGGACACCGCTTCAGGCCGCTGCGGCCTACAGTGCGCCATGCCCCACCCCACGGAGACAAACCCATGCTCAACATCCCATCGATTCAAGGCAGCGTATCCACCGAAGAATGGCAACTGCGCTGCGACCTGGCCGCGTGCTACCGCCTCGTCGCGCTCTATGGCTTCAGCGACATGGTGTTCACCCACATCAGCGCCAAGCTGCCCGAGTCGGTGGCAGGGCCTGGCGAGCACCATTTCCTCATCAACCCCTATGGACTGATGTTCGAAGAGATCACGGCATCGAGCCTGATCAAGGTGGACATGCAGTGCAACAAGCTGCACGACTCGCCCTTCCCGGTAAACCCCGCCGGCTTCGTGATCCACAGCGCCGTGCACGAGGCGCGGCCTGAAGCCGGCTGCGTGCTGCACACCCACACGCGCGCGGGCGTGGCGGTGAGCGCGCAGCAGTGCGGCGTGCTGCCCATCAGCCAGCAAAGCACCTTCGTGCTCGCCTCGCTGGCCTACCACGACTATGAAGGCGTGGCCTTCCGCGACGAGGAAAAGCCGCGCCTGCAGGCCGACCTGGGGGAAGCCAACTTCCTCATGCTGCGCAACCACGGACTGCTCACGGTAGGCAAGACGATTGCCGATGCGTTCTTGTCGATGTACACCTTCGAGAACACCTGCCGCATCCAGATCGACGCGCAGGCTGGTGGCGCGCTGATTGACGTGAACCCGCAGATCGTGAGCGGCGTGGCCCAAGCCATGCGCGTGCAGACAGGCGGGCTGGGCGGGGCTTTTGCCTGGCCCGCGCTACTGCGCAAGGTGGAGCGCGAAATGCCCGGCTGGAACACCTGAGACGTTCTTCAGCCCTCCGCCAGCGGTTGCACCAAAAGCCCTTGACGGCGCCCACGCGGGCCCGGAGGGCAACCCTACCATTTTTATCTGTGCGGGGTGGAATTTGCCAATCGGCCGCTGCGTACAAGCGCCCATACGATCAACCGGGATGTGCTACCTACGAAAGTCGGAGCGGGGTTCGATGCCCTGCAAGGCAAGACTTCTCGGTCTACGCGGGACGAGCCTGGATTTCTACCGCGGTCGCAGGGCGCAATTGCTCTGGTAATAGCGCAAGCTGCACAATAGTTCGCCCCAATGCATCGCAAAACTCAACCTCGTACGCTAAAGCAGGTTCGGTATATACATCAATAACAGCCCCAACCATGCCCGAACTGGCGCTTGATCGCGGGGAATGAGGGTTCGACCTTGGCGCGGCTGCGGGCCTTGGCCCGCTCCAGGTGGTCCATAGTCAAGCCCATCGGCGTGCTCATATCTAGCACCTTGCGCTTGCCCGGTCATATGGCCACATGCCCGTGGACTGCGATGTCTCGGGTCCCTTCAGGCTTGCCCGCGCCCTGTAGCCCGCGTCGGCAAGACGTCTATCTCTTCTTCATGCACCAGTGCGTGCGCTTGCGTCACGTCGTGGATGCTGGCCGTTGCCCCCACCCCTGTGTGCCCGAGGCCCGAATCGGCATCGACTCCAATGTGCGCCTGCATCCCGAAGTACGACCGGTTGCCCTTCTTGGTCTGGTGCGTCTCGGGATCGCGCTCGCCACTGCCGCTCTTGGTCGAGCTCGGCGCGGCGATCAGCGTGGCATCAACCACCGCGGCGCTCTTCAGAAGGAGCCCGTTGGCGCCGGCGTGGAGTTGCGGGTGGCCAGGACCTAGAGGCTCAGGTCGTGGGTCTCGAGCAAGTGGCGGAACCGCAGGACGTTGCTTTCGTTGGGTAGATTGTCTTCCCCGATATCACGAGACAGCGCCATGTTGTACAGCACCTCCTCCATGGCTGGTTCCGAGAGGTTGAACCACTGACGGACGAAGTGGATGAGCAGCATGGCTTCGATGGCGAACGGCTCAGGGTGTATTGATCCATGGCGCGATTGTCTTGGATGCCTGGCGTTGCGGAAGATCAGCTACGGGACGTGTTAGAGGCCTTCCCTAGCAAGTTAGACCAAAGAAGATTCTTTGCGTAGGCACGTGCGTCCTCTTCATTCTCTGCAGAGATGACATCGTATTCCGCCAACACCTCTTTCCAAGAATAATCTTTATCGCCAAGCGCGTTTCCTATGTCCGTCGTCACCCCTATCGCAAGTTCTGGACTATTTTCCAAATCCTTACGCAATATAGAAATGGCTTCATCTTCTGAATGTCCGATGGCTGCACTTAGATAGTTCGCTAAAATATGATTTATGTACTCGTACATCTATTTCACCGGATAAATAGTTACAGTTCTCCAAAATCCAGCTACCGCGTCATAGCTATACACCGCTGTAACACGGGAAAGATTACTATTGAATTGTAGTGGTCCAGCTGCACCTGGAACAGACGACACTCGGTCGAAACCGCGGCCGATGTTAATTCCCATATCCACACCTTCTAACGTGACTCGTTGTGCGCCTGGTTGGCTGAGCGCTATCGCCCGATCCAAGTAGTTTTGCCTAATGATTTGATCAGACTGTGCAAGCAAAGCGTCTGAATGGAAAGCTGTTGAAGAGGGGGGTATTACCATCTGCCCATTTCTAACAACAAACGAACCATCTGGTGCTACCCCCGTCAATGCCCGTGTGAGTAACTGCTTATCTGTAATACCACCACCATGGCGCTCAAGAGCATGGCCATCCTGCGCAATACGTGCAAGTGAATTGCTCTGTGCTGCTGTATTTGCCCCGTTGGTCGAAACATCACCCAAACCCGACCCAACCTGAGGCCCAGCCCCATCCGGCTTCTTGCCTTCAGCACCCCACACATTGTCAACGCTGCCACCCAGCCTGTTGCCAATGCCTCGACCCAACGCACCGCCTATCGCCATCCCTGTCTGTGCATGCAGCCCTTCTTCCGTTGCAAAGCCGGTGATGTCATTCATCACCTCTTGCCCCCAGGCCCCACCTTCAGCTGCGTCCAACGCTGCGGCCCGGGTCCACAGGCCGTTGTAGATGCTGTCCCGCCGGAAGTCGTCTCCCATGCTCGCTCGGTACTGCGCGGCGGCGTCCCGGTACTCCTGCGCACTGTAGCTGTCGACGGGGCTGTGAGACATCTCCACCAGTCCCATCAAGCTGCGCTGAGGTGGTTGAACCTCCGTGCTGTTGCCATACTCGATCTCTTGTCTGCGAAAGTCCTCTGGCAGCATAGGCTGCGCAATTTCCCGCACCTCGGTCTCTGACAGCATGGGCTCGCCCTTGCTGCTTTGTGCCAGCGTGCCGGTGGTGCTGTCAGGCCAGATAAGTTGGGCGGGCTCTATGTAAGCGCCACTGTCATCAAAATAGCCCGCATCACCCACTGTTCCGATCGGGGCTGACGCGAGCAAGACGCCTTCCGACGATGGCAATGTGGCCGGATTGGCAAATGCCTCAAACCACTGCGCTGCCTGCGCATCCACCTCACTGGGGCCCAGGTTCGTCACCCAGTCGCTGGAGGGCTTCTTTGCCGCTTGTCTCTCTTGCCCCTCTGGCTCCACCTGGCGCTGGCCTGGCGCCTGCTCAGGCTTTTGCGCGCCCTGGAGCCCATCGCCCAGCACCCCGCTCAGAAACTCGCTGGCAAACCCCGCCGCCGGGTCATCGGTGCCCGCGATCTTCAAGGCGCTGCTGGTGGCTTTGCTCAGGAGCTTCAGGATGCTGGACTGCTCGGGGCTCAGGTCCTTGAGCTCGCTGATCTGCTGATCGATCCGGGCCCCGACTTCGCCCGCCACGCTGGCCAGGGCGCTGTTCATGAAGCCGTCTTTGAATTTGCCGCCCGTGGCCTCTTGCAAAACACCTGTGAGGCCCGCCTTGCCCAGGTGTGCCAAGCCGCGCGTGCCCAGATCGGCGCTTTTGAGCATCTCCCCCATGCCCGAGAGCTGCATGATGCTGCCAGCAATGCCTCCCGTCAGGGCCGATCGCAGCAGGTTGCCGAAGTCGAGTTCGCCGGTCATCACCACCTGAGAGATCGCGCTGCCCATGGCGCCCATGGCAGCGCCTTGAACGAAGGTGCCAGCCCCCGCCTTCGCCAGCAGGTTGCCCGCAGGTGGCAATGCCACCATGCACATCAGTGCACTGAATGCGACCGGCAGAGCTTTGTCCAGAAAGCCCGCAGGAGCCTGGATGTTGTCTGCGCCGGTGCTCCAGCCGTTGACGGGGTCAAACCACAAGTATTCCTTGTTGATCAGGTCTGCGCTGCGCTCGGGGCTGAGCTGGGTGTAATCCCGCAGCAGGCAGGCGCCGGGCAGGCTTTGGTCGCTGCCGTAGGGCTGGCCCTGTGCCAGCCTGAAGGGGCCTAGCGTGTGGTAGCTGGGTTCGGTGTGGGCATCGTTGACATCCTGGGCCTCATGAAACACCAGGGGGTCTTTGCCGTGCATGTCGGCAAAGGCCCGTTGGGCCAGGCTGTCGCCTTGGGCGTAGTGCCGCGAGAACGCTGCGGGGTCCAGCTTCCAGTACCCGGACTCGGCGGTCTCGCCCTGGCCGGTGCCAGGGACCCATTGACTGCCTGGGGTATCGGGGCCGGGGTTCTGAGTGGCTTTGTCGAGTGCGTGCAGGTATTGGTTGCGCACGCCATCCTGGGCTTCTTGCAACTGGGTCAGGCGAGCGCCCAGGTCGGGACCAAAGCGCGCGAGGATGCCTTGGCCGACGTCGGTGTCGGTGTTCAGGGCGCGCAAGGGTGGGCCGAACTGGGCAATGATGTCCTGGTTGGCGGGCTCGGCCAGCAGCAGCTCCAGGGCGGCGATCTCGGTGGGACTGGCGCTGGGGGCTGCAGCCGGGGCGGTGTTGTCCGCTGGCAGTGGCAGGTTCAGGCCTGCGGCGTTCTCTGGGGTGACGACCAGGGGCTTGGTCTGCACCAGGTCGATGCCCAGGCCCGCTGCGCTCTCGGGGGTGAGCAGCAAGGGCTTGGTCGGTGCCTGCACCATCATGGCCAGTGTGGTGCTGGGGGCGTTGTCGGTGGGGGCGAAGAGGGCGGTGCTGGCGTTGTCCTGGGGCTGGTCTGTGGAGCCTGGTGTGCTGCCAGGAGCGGGCTGGCTGGCCAGGTCGCCAGGGGCGGGGGCGTAGGCGGCGGCTGAGGGGGCAACTTGCATGGCGCGCGACTGTGCCCGCAGGCAGCAGCGCGCGAAACTGGGAAGGCTCCTAGCTAGGGACGTTCCTAGCTGGGAATGTCCCCTACATGGGGCGGGCCGGTGGGGGCCGTGGGGATGAAATGAATATGGCTGCAGGAGCCGTGGGGAGTGCGCAAGCAGCTACTAAATCAAGAGCGTTCTGCGCGCGGGGAATGCAGGAGGTGGGCTGCGCGGGTTACAGACTTTTACCGGGGTGAGAACTGCAGAGGTATGACCGAGGCCACCCCACTCTCGTCCGACAAAAAAACAGCGGAACGCATAGCATCGACGGCTTCAACGTGTGTCCCTCTTTCACCAATTCAAGGACCAATCCATGAAGCTTTACTACTCCCCCGGCGCCTGCTCCCTCTCCCCCCACATCGCCTTGCACGAAGCGGGCCTGGCATTCACCCCCGTGCTGGCCAGCACCAAGAGCCACAAGCTGCAGGACGGCACGGATTACTACACCATCAATCCACTCGGCTACGTGCCTGTGCTGGAGCTGGACGACGGCACCCGCCTGCGCGAAGGCCCGGCCATCGTGCAGTACATCGCTGACCAGGTGCCGCTGAAGATGCTGGCGCCGCAAAACGGCAGCCTGCAGCGCTACCGCCTGCAAGAGTGGCTCACCTTCATCGGCACCGAACTGCACAAGGGCTTCAGTCCCTTGTTCAAGCCCAACACGCCCGAGGACTACAAGCCCATCGTTCGCGAGGCCCTGCAGCAGCGGCTGCAGTGGGTGGATGGCCAGCTCGCCGGAAAGCAGTTCTTGATGGGCGACCAGTTCACCGTGGCCGATGGCTACCTGTTCACCGTGACCAACTGGGCCAAGCCCACCAACGTCGACATCTCGGGTCTGGCCCATCTGGCCGCCTACCGCGAGCGCGTGGGCGCACGGCCGGCGGTGCAGGCGGCCATGAAGGCCGAAGGCCTGCTCAAGTAGCACACCAGCCTGGGAGCCTGTAGGGCTTGGAAACCGCTTCAAGTCAGGCAGGTTCCTAGTGCGCGAGGGCTCCACTACCTTTCGCACACCACTTTTCACCGTCATTACCGGCGCTTCACAGAAGCGCAACACGTCCCCGATGCAATGCCCTTCCACAACACAGGGCGTTACTACAACGTCGCGGTAGGTATCGAAGAGCCTGCGCCACCGGGAGACCGATGGGCGCCGCCGATACCCACCACGGTCCCCGCGACAGGGGAGAGCGTCCTGGACACTATTTCCGAAGAGGACGGAGTTCCATGACGTCAATACCTGCTGTGCCGCGCCCGGCCCGGACCCACATGGCTTGGCTGCTCGCGGCCGCTTTGCTTGCCGCCTGCGGCGGGGGCGGCAATGACGACGACGGCACCGCGGCGGCCACCGCGCTGGGACCCTTTTCCACAGCTTCTGCGCCAGGGTGTCAACCCGACGCACCGCGCGCTGCGCCGGCGCAAGACTTCATCACCCTTTGCTGGGGCGCTGAAGGCTGGCATGAACCCACGCTGGACGACAAAGCCCTGCAGCAGAACCTGGACTTCTACCCGGCCCCGGCGCAGTCGGCCGCCGCACCACTGATCGTCTGGGCACATCCCAACGGCATGAGCAAGGAGCTGCCCGAAGGCAGTGCACTGCGCCGAGCCCTGCTGCCGCCCGCGCGGGACGCGGGCTATGCCTTTGCCTCGCTGGAATTCCGCCACCCCGTCACCAACGCATCGCCCGAGCCGGGCGGACCGGTGCCCCACACCGACATTGCCCAGGCCCTGAGCTACCTGGTCACACACGCCCAGGCGCTGCGCATCGACCCGCGCAACATCTTCCTGGTAGGCCAGTCGCGCGGCACGCTGGGGGTGTGGACGGCCATGCAACCCGACAGCACATCGCCGCCCGTGCGCGCCGTGTTTGCCGTCAACGCGCAGACCAGCTACCGCGGCGAAGACTTCGCGCAGTGGTTCCTGGTCCAGCCCCATCGCGAGTTGTTCCTGCAGACGTTCCACAGCCGCAACCCCAACGCTGACCGTTACGGCAGCGCCGTGCGCGACGTGACCCGCCAGGCGCCCCCCATTCAACTGCGCTACGACAGCCCCGTGGTCGGTCGGCCCCTCACCCTCACACAGATGCAACAGCAGGACGCCCTGCACTACCCGGACTTCGGGCCGGCCCTGTGCAACGCCTATGCCGCAGCCCAGGCCACAGCTTCCTGCAGCTATGTGGCCGATGCCCGCCTGCACGACCGCCCCGCCCTGGCCTATGAGGGCTACGTGCAATTTTTCGACCGGCACCGAGCCCGCTAAGGATCCTCTGCCCGGATCCCGCTTCCGCTCCCGCTAGCCCAGTGTGCGCTGCGGATCGGGATGTGCTGCTGCAAAGCGCAGCCATCGCCGCAGCAACCGCCGCAGCGACGGCGGGCATTTTCTTGCCGCAGCAGACCGCACAAGCCCGTAGATGCACACAGCGTGGTGATTCGCGCGGAAGACCCCTGGCTTATTCAACCCTTGAGAGGAGGCACATCCCACCAGCACCCCCCACCCCTCACATCACGGGGCGGATACGCGCCTGACCCAGGCCGGAGACCACGCCCCGAAAGCCAAGAAAACCAACCAATTTTCCGGAGGATCCATATGAAACGACTACGACATACGCTTGGGATTGCCCTGCTATCGAGCCTGCTGCACGGCTGCGGCGGGGGAAGCACCGACACTGCGACGGACACGGCCAAGCTCACCCTGACGGCTGCCAGCACGGCCGACGACGAGGGGGCTGGCATCACGCCCGCTGCGCTAGAAGGGGTGCGCCCCCGCCATGCGGGCGGTGCAGCCATCAACCTGGTCGGGCTGACATCTGAAAACTCGGACATGCCTACCATCGACCTGGCCAAGCGCATGCAGAAGTGGGCGCCGACCGACAAGAACGGCAAGTGGCATTCCAGGCCCTACGAGGTGCTGGACCTGGATGCCAACGGCTGGGTCAAGAGCCTGCCCACCGACCCCGACAGCGCAGGTTACGCCACCGTCAGCTCCGCCATCCTGGACAACTACGATCCCAAGGCACGGCTCACGGGCGTGTACCACGTCTACTTTGAGGGGGAAGGCGAATTCTTCATTGGGGGCGCCTCGGCCGAGAACTTCAAGATCGTCAGCCCGGGCCATGCCACCTTCAACATGGCCAACAACGCCAGGCTGCGCGAGAACCTGTTCATCAGCATCTCCAAGATCACGGTCGGCAACCACCTGCGCAACATCCGCATCCTGCCGCCGGGCGGCATCTGCAGCGACAACGTCTACCGCTGGGTTCCCGCCAGCAGCGCCTGTAGCGGCGGCAGCACCTACACGTCGCTGGTCGACTTGTCTGCCACGCAGATCTGGTTCCCCAACTTCCTGGGCGACCTCAACGGCTACCGCGCCATCCGCTTCATGGACTGGTTCAAGACCAACAGCTCCCAGCTGGCTGATTGGGTGGATCGGCCGCTGAAAAACGACTACACCTGGAACACCGAAGCCGGCGTGCCCATTGGCGTATCCCTCAACCTGGCCAACACCCTGAAGGCCGACGCCTGGCTCAACATCCCCTACCACGCCAGCGACGACTACGCCCGTCGCATGGCCCAGCAGGTCAAGCAAGGCCTGAACCCCGCTGCCAAGTTCATCGTGGAATATGGCAACGAGCCGTGGAACTGGGCACCGGCCTTCAACGCAAACTACTCCTGGCTGGCCGAACAGGGCAAAGACAAGTTCAACGGAAACGGTACCGTCCATGAGCGCGTCATCAACTACTACGCCCTGCGCTCCAACGAGCTGTGCCAGATCATCAAGCAGGAGTTCGGCGACCAGAACTCTCGCGTGCAATGCGTGGTCAACCAGCAATTCTCGTGGCCCGATCCAGACCAGGCCCTGCTGCACTGCCCGCTGGCCGTGGAAGCAGGTCTTATCCAAGAGAGTTGCGCCAATCTTATTGATGCAGTGGCCGTGGCCCCGTATGTAGGCAACTACCTGGGCGAAGCCAAAAATCTCGCGGCCGTGGAGGCGTGGACCAGAGAGCCCGATGGCGGACTGAACACCCTTTTCAAGGAACTGCGCGCCAAGGACGCCAATGGCCAGCCCATTGCCGACACACCGCTCAAATCGCCTGAAGTCCCCCACGGCGCCATCGACCTCACCACCAGTTGGCTCAACATGCACAAGTCCTACATCTCGGACCGTGGCTTCAGGAAGCCCCTCTTCGCCTACGAAGGCGGCCAGCACCTGAATGTGGTGAGTGGGACAAATGCCGCCGTCACACAACTGTTCACCACAGCCAACCGCGACCCCCGCATGGGCGATGTGTACCGCGATCTGATGGGCGCATGGACCAACGCCAACGGCACCGCCCCCGGCCAGGTCTTCGCCTTCTTCAACAATGTCTACAAACCCGGCCACTACGGCGCCTGGGGTCTGCGCGAAGCCGCATTCGATGACGCCGCCAGCAACCCCAAGTGGGTGGCCGTGAAGCCTTACCGCGAAACCCTGCCCTGCTGGTGGACCGGCTGCAGCCGGTAGGCTGACAAAGCCCTCCACGCGGCCTGCGACGCCATCCCGGCGGCTCGCGGGCCGCGCGCATGCGCACCCCGCTCACGCGGCCCCAGCACAAACTCAAAAACCTTGCATGACTTCGCGCAGTGCAAGCCCGGCGCGAGCGCAGTACGCTGTACAGGTCTGAAAGCGTATTGGAGCGCGTTGTCATGCCTTCTCATGGCGCTCGCGTGTCCGCCTTCTTGTTGTGCGCAATGTTCTGGAGTCCGCATGAAATCCCTGTTTGAAAGCACCCGCGCCGGCGATCTGGCCCTGGCCAACCGCATCGCCATGGCCCCCCTCACCCGCAACCGCTCGCCCGACGCGATCCCGACCGAGCTGGTCGCCACCTACTACGCCCAGCGTGCCAGCGCCGGGCTCATCATTTCCGAGGCCACGGCCATCAGCCCGCAAGGCCAGGGCTACGCCGACGTGCCCGGCCTGTACGGCACCGAACAGCTGGACGGCTGGAAGAAGGTGACCCACGCCGTCCACGAAGCCGGCGGCAAGATCGTCGTGCAGCTGTGGCACGTGGGTCGCGTCTCGCACACCGACCTGCAGCCGGGCAACGCAGCGCCCGTGGCGCCATCCGCCATCCGCGCGCACACCAAGACGGTTCTTATCAAGAACGGCGTGCCCACCTTCACCGAAACGTCCCAGCCCCGTGCGCTCGACGCCGAAGAGCTGCCCGGCATCGTGCAGGACTACCGCCACGCTGCGCGCCATGCCATCGCGGCCGGCTTTGACGGCGTGGAAATCCACGCCGCCAATGGCTACCTGATCGACCAGTTCCTCAAGACCGGCGCCAACCGCCGCACCGACGACTACGGCGGCAGCATCGAGAACCGCGCACGCCTGCTGCTGGAGGTGACGCGCGCCATCGTTGAAGAAATCGGCGGTGGACGCACTGGCATCCGCCTGTCGCCAGTGACGACCGCCAACGACATCGTGGACGACAACCCCCAGCCCCTGTTTGAACACGTGGTGCGCGAGCTCGCCCCGCTGGGCCTGGCCTACGTGCACGTGATCGAGGGCGCAACCGGCGGCCCACGCGAAGTGGAGGGCCGCCCGTTCGACTACGCCGCGCTGCGGACTGCCTACCGGGCCGCAGGCGGGCAAGGCGCCTGGATGGTGAACAACGCCTACACCCGCGAGCTGGCCGAAGCCGCCCTGGCCGACGGCGCCGACATCGTGGCCTTCGGCCGCCCCTTCGTCGCCAATCCCGACTTGGTGGAACGACTGCGGCGCAATGCCCCTTTGAATGAAGTCAACCGCGCCACACTGTACGGCGGCGGGGCGGAGGGGTATACGGACTACCCGGCGCTGAGCGCCTGAGTCGCGAGACCTTTGAAGCTGGATCGGGTACGCGCCCCCTGAAACGGGCACTGCCCAGACGAGGGGGCCGCCGCGCAAGGACCACCTCGCCGCGCTGGCGGCGCCCCCCCCTGCCCGCCAAGCGCAGCGGCGAATCCGCTCAGGGGGGTGACCCCAAGCCAATCGGGCTGGGCGCGCGCATCACGATGCGCGTGAACAGGCGATCGTACACCGGATTGCGCGGCTTGCCGGGCGCCAGCGGATCGCTGTTGCTGGCAAAAGCCACGTCGATGGCGGCCCAGTCGGCGGGGGTCAAGTGCTGCTGCGCTGCGGGGATCACCACGGTTTCCTCCACGCGCATGTGCTCCAGATAAAAGCGGATGTAGCCGTCCAGCGCCTTCACAAAGAGGTCGCGGCGCGCTTCGCCCATCAGTTCCCACGCCACCAGCAGGTGCTGCAGTTCGCGCACAGCCGCCTCGCCGCCGCGGTGGTCGCGTTCCAGCTGCGCGATGGCCTGCGCGGTCTCGGCGCAGCGCTCGGCCACCTTCGGAAAGAGCCACTGCGACTCCTTGGGATGGTGCTGGCGCTCCGGAAACTCGTCGATGTAGAACAGCATCGCCCGCATCACATCAAAGAACGCGGCGGGATCATTGCCCGGCCCCTGGTCGAGCATCAAACGCAGCGAATGGAGGATGGCGGCGAGCGATGCGTGCTCTTCGCGAATGGTTCGCAGGCAGATCGATGACATGGCGCAATCCCCAAGTTGGCTAACGGTAGCCAGATTGCCATGAGACCTGTTGGGACAGCCTGACACAGATCAAGACACGCGACGGCCGAATGACCGTCACACGCTTGCCGGGCGATGGCCCGGCGCGACAGGTTTTCAGGGAAGCGTCGGCGGCGCCTTGGCTCAGAACCGGTCCAAGCTCGCTTGAACCGGTGCTACGCGCTCCTGTCCATTCCGATGCCGGGGAGGGTGGGCCGCGCCAGCGCCATCGCGGCTGGACCATCGTCCGCCAGCCGGAACTGCTGCACCACCTGCGACAGGCGCGCGGCCTGCTCGCGCAGCGAGTCGGCGGCCGCGGCGGATTCCTCCACAAGCGCAGCGTTCTGCTGCGTCATGCGATCAATCTCGCCCACCGACTGGTTCACCTGACCGATACCGGCCGACTGCTCGGACGCGGCCGCGCTGATCTCGCCAATGATGTCGCCCACACGCTGCACGCTGGTCACGATCTCGTTCATGGCCGTGCCCGCGTCTTCCACATGGCGCACGCCGCCATCCACGGCCGTGACGCTGCTGTTGATCAGGGCCTTGATGTCGCTGGCAGCCGCGGCCGAGCGCTGGGCCAGGCTGCGCACCTCGCTGGCCACCACGGCAAAGCCCCGTCCCTGCTCGCCTGCCCGCGCGGCTTCCACGGCGGCGTTGAGCGCGAGGATGTTGGTCTGGAACGCGATGGAGTCGATCAGGCCAATGATGTCGCCGATCTTGCGGCTGGACGCCGAGATCTCGTGCATGCTGGCCACGGCCTGCTGCACCACCGAGCCGCCGCGCGTGGCGGTGCCGGAGGCGGAAGCGGCCAGCTGGTTGGCCATCTGCGACGACGAGGCCGTCTGCTGCACCGTGGCGGTGAGTTGCGACAGCGACGACACTGCCTCTTGCGCATTGCTGGCCGTTTGTTCCGTGCGCTGGGACAGGTCGTGGTTGCCGCTGGCGATTTCCTGGCTGGCCGTGGCAATGTTGCCGCTGGCATCGCGCACCTGCGCCACCAGCGCCCCCAAGCCCTGCTGCATGTCGCGCAGCGCGCGCTGCAGGTCGGCCACCTCGTCCTTGCCCTCGGCCGCAATGTGCTGCGACAGGTCGCCCCCGGCAATGGCCTGGGCCATCTTGCGCGCATCTTCCAGCGGACGGCAGATCGAGTTCATGTTCATCAGCGTGGTGGGCACCACCACCACCACCGTGATCAGCACGGCCAGCACGAAAAGCCACTTGGTCTCACCAGCGACCTGGCCCTGCTCCTTGACCGATTGGGCCACCTCGGCGCGCAGCACGGCGTCCAGCTCCGCCATCAGTTTGTCGGCCTCGGCGAACTCGGCCACGGCCTTGCTGCTCATGCGGTTGGCGATGGTGGCGGTGTCATAGCCGCTGGCCTCCAGCTGGCGCGCCACATGCCCAAACAGCTCCCGGTAGCTGTCCAGCCGCTTGACGATGTTGCGCACGATGGGGTTGTCCGCGTCTTCAGGGCCTTCGAGGAACTGGCTCGCGATCTTCTTGGCCTTTTCCTGGCTCTCCAGCCATTTGGCATGCGCAGCCTTGACGGCCTCGGGCTTCTCATAGCCGATGATCATGTCCTTCTCGTACTGGCGGATGGCGCCCATCTCGCCGCGCAGCTCGGCCAGCTGGCTGACCTCGGAGAACGACTGCGCCATGAAGTCCTCGCTCATGGCGTGAATGCGGAACATGCCCAGCATGCCCGCACTGCCCAGCAGGCCCAGCAGGCCCAGCACCACGCCGATGGCCCCCAACATGCGCAATCGGATGGTGAAGTGCCGCATGAGCGAGAAGAAATTCATGGTCGTTCGTCCTTCGTAAGAAGAGGTCCGGGCCCGCCCTGAAGCTGAGCCGTCCGGCTGAAAGATTTGCAACAAAGCGTTGCAGTTTGCCAGACATCAATGACCCTCTGAGATTGTCAGAACGTGTTTATCACATGCGCCAGCGCTTCAGTAAGAGGGCATTCGCCATAACACTGACGGAGCTCAAGGCCATGGCGGCTCCCGCAACCACCGGGCTCAGGTAGCCCAACGCCGCCAGGGGGATGCCGGCCACGTTGTAAGCGAACGCCCAGAAGAGGTTCTGCCGGATCTTCATCACCGTGCGGTGCGATATGTCGAGCGCCGCAGCCACCAGCATGGGATCGCCCCGCATCAGCGTGATGCCTGCGGCGTGCATGGCGACATCCGTGCCATTGCCCATGGCGAGGCCCACGTCGGCTGCCGCGAGCGCCGGGGCATCGTTAACGCCGTCGCCCACCATCGCGACATGATGGTGCATTTCTTCCGCACCCTGTTGCAACGCCGCCACCCGGGCCGCCTTGTCGCCCGGAAGCACCTCGGCCATCACCTCGCCTGCGCCCGGGTCCAGCCCCAGGCGGCGCGCCATGGCCTCGGCAGCGCCGCGGTTGTCGCCCGAGATCATCACCGTGCGAATACCCCGCGCCTTCAGGGCCGCCAGCGCCGCCAATGCACCGGGCTTGGGCTCGTCACCAAACGCCATCAGCGCCCGCAAGACATACTTCGCCCCTGCGCTCGGCCCCTCGGTCACACGCTGGGCCACCGCCGACACGGTGGCACCCTCGTTCTGCAGCACTTGCGCGCGCGCCGCCAGTGGGCCCAGCTCGACGCCCAGCTCCTGCATCCAGCGCAGGCTGCCCACCAGATAGCGCTGGCCCGCCACCTCGCCCTCGGTGCCGCGCCCCGGCACGGCACGCACGTCCAGCGCGGGTTCCACGTCCAGCTGCCGTTCGCCGGCCGCCGCCACCACTGCGCGGGCCAGGGGATGTTCGCTGCCGCTCTGCACGCCCGCGACCACCTTCAGCAGCGCTGACGAATCCACACCGTCTGCCACCTCGAACGCCGTGAGCCGGGGCCGCCCCAACGTGAGCGTGCCGGTCTTGTCGAACGCCACCGTATCGACCTTGTGCGCCAGTTCGAGCGCCTGCGCATCCTTGATCAGAATGCCGTGCTTGGCTGCCACGCCCGTGCCTGCCATGATGGCCGCAGGCGTGGCCAGGCCCAGTGCACAGGGACAGGCGATTACCATCACGGCCACGGCGTGGATGAGGGCAGCTTCCAGCCCCGCGCCCACCGCCAGCCAGCCCACGAGCGTGACGACCGCCACCACTAGCACCACCGGCACGAACACGGCCGACACTTGGTCCACCAGGCGCTGGATGGGCGCCTTGGCCGCCTGGGCGTCTTCCACCAGCCGGATGATCTGGGCCAGCACCGTCTCGGCGCCGACGGCCGTCACTTCGACCACGATGCGGCCGTCGCCGTTGATGGAGCCCCCCGTCACCTTCGCACCCACATCACGCGCCACCGGCAAGGGCTCGCCAGTCAGCATGGACTCGTCCACCTGCGTGTGCCCCTCCAGCACGATGCCGTCCGCGGGGATCCGCTCGCCCGGCCGCACCACCAGGCGATCGCCCCGCAACACCTCGGCCACAGGCACGTCCACTTCGCCATCCCGGCCCAGCAGGTGCACCACGTCGGGCCGCAGCGCGTGCAACGCGCGAATGGCGGCCGTGGTCTGGCGCTTGGCCCGCGCCTCCAGCCATTTGCCCAGCAGCACCAGCGTGACCACCACGGCCGAAGCCTCGAAGTAAAGGTGCGGAACATGCCCGGGATGGTCGGCGGGGGCTGTCAGCCACAGCCACATCGACAGGCCCCAGCCCGCCGTGGTACCCAGCGCCACCAGCAGGTCCATGTTGCCCGACAGCGCCTTGGCCGCATGCCAGCCCGCCTTGTAAAACCGGGCGCCCAGAATGAACTGGACTGGCGTGGCCAGCAGGAACTGCACCCAGGCGGGCAACATCCAGTCCCGCCCGATCAGGTCGCCCACCATGGGCACGACGAGCGGCAACGACAGCGCCAGCCCGATGCCTACGGGCAGGAACCCGGCCCAAGGCGACAGGTCGTCATCGGCCTCGGCCGGCCCGGCGGCGCGCGGCTCGTAGCCGGCATTGCGCACGGCGCGGCGCAGCAAGGCCTCCATGGCGGCAGCGTCGCCGGGCCCGGCGCCGGCAGAAAATGCAATGCGGGCCGACTCGGTTGCCAAATTGACGGAGGCTTCCTGCACGCCCGGCACCTTGCGCAACGCGCGCTCGACGCGGCCCACGCAGCTGGCACAGGTCATGCCCGAAATCCCCAGGTCCAGCGAGTGACTGGCCCCGGCCAGGGGGGCGGATGATGGGGTGGTGGTGGTGTTCATGGAATGCATGGTGATCCTTGACGTGATGGCAAGGTCAAGCCCTGTGCCACATCAACCCTCACGCAATCAGAGGTTTCAACATCCCTTGACTTTGCCACCATGTCAAGCTTCACCATCGAGGCTCAACCTTGATCGTTGTTCACTACCCAGGAGTTATTCCATGCAAGCCAACACCGCCACCACCACTTTCCAAGTCCAGGGCATGACCTGCGGCCACTGCGAGCGCGCCGTCACCCAGGCGGTCAAGCAGGTGGACCCCCAGGCGCAAGTCCGCATCGACCGCGCCAGCGGCAAGGTGGACGTGGACAGCACCGCCCCGCGCGAGGCCTTGGCCGCCGCCATCGCCGAAGAGGGCTACACCGTCATGGCCTGACCGCGGGCACCGCTCCATGGCAACCAAGACCACGACGCTCCCCGTCCCCGCCTGGCCCGTGCCCATCGGCACGGCCGCCCGGCGCGCAGGCATCTCGGCCCGCATGGTGCGGCATTACGAATCGCTGGGCCTCATCAGCGGCGTGGCTCGCACTGACAGCGGCTACCGCCAATACACCGAGTCCGACGTGCACACCCTGCACTTCATCCGCCGCAGCCGCGACCTGGGGTTCTCGATGGAGGAAATCGCCGAACTGCTGGGGCTGTGGCGCGACCGCAGCCGCGCCAGCAGCCAGGTCAAGCGCATTGCCCAGGACCACATCGGCGACCTGAGCGAACGCATCGCGCAGATGCAGTCCATGCAGCGCACCCTGCAAACCCTGGTGTCGTGCTGCCAGGGCAATGACCGGCCGGATTGCCCGATCCTGGATGACCTGGCAGCGGGGCAGGGGGAGCGCGAAACCGCCAAGCTCCCTCAAACACTATCAAAACGATAGCTGGTGGCACTTCGGGGTAGCGCACCGGAGACCCAAAATGGCCAGAAGGAATGAGAAATTGCAGGCCCTCGTCCAAGCATATCCAGCAAAGGCCCCGCATCGCGGGGCCTTTTTATTTCAGCATTTCTTCCACCCTCCCTGCAACAGCATTCGCCATCAACTGGCTACCTGAAGTTGTAAAGTGACCCGCATCAATATAATAGAGATGGCCATCCCGATTAACATAACAAAAATCACTGTCACATAGTACATCCAACGTATCAAAATACTCGAAGCCCGTCACCCGCTCAGAAACTCTTTTGAGAATTGCTTCATATTGGGCTCTGTCGTTTTTCACCGTGGAAATCGGCTTTACGCATCCCTCAGGCATCTTTCTGAAAATAGGCCGCGCCTCTTCCGCGCAGGCCGTGACCGTGGGTAGCTCTGGATAGGTGGGAATCGATTTCACCAGCAGCACCTTTTTGCCGGCTTGCCGTAATCTAGCAATGGTTTTCACAAGCCCTTCCTCATAGGCTCCAACCACTGTTTGGGAGCCCGGAGGCTCGGGGCCAAAACGTAGATTATCAGCAGGCAAATACATCAAATAGGCATTTGACAAAATCACAATGCCTACATCTCTGTCGTTTTCTATCTTTTCAAGAACCTCTTTTGTGAGCTCCGGAGAGCCCTTGTGGTCTACATGTGGCACATACCCGGGACGATAATAAATCCCATCCAGATAGGGCCATCCTGGAGTTGCATAGGTGATAAGCCGTTCACCATAGAGAAGGCCCAACCCATAGGAAAGATGGCCTGCATTGCTATCGCCAACAAGAGCTACTTTACCGCGACTATTTATCGCAGTTGGCGTATAGGCTTGCGTGGGAGCATTATTATAGCCCGGTAAAATTTTTTTACTGAACGATGGAATCGCGAAGGCAGCTCCCCCCAAAGCAAGCATGAGGAAGCTTAGAAAGATTGCCATTCTGCTTTTAACCCACGTGCTCAAAGCAGTGGGACGCTCAATGACATGATAAGTGGCGATGGCCAAAATAATCGAGCCCACCAATGCAAGGTTGCGACCCGAAGCGCTCCATTGCCCTTCCCCGGCAAGTCTGGCTGCCACCAGAAGCGGCCAATGCCAAAGGTAGAGGGGGTAACTAATTTTCCCCACATAGACCATTGCCGGATGAGAAAGAACGCGGTCATTGATCCACGAACCCTTGCCGGCAAAAATCAATAGCACGGAAGCAATGACCACCAAGGGAGCATAAAAGCCCGGAAACATTTTCTCTTCCATCGGGACGATTTGCATCGTCACCAACAGCATCAAACCAGAGATTCCCAACAAGTCGCGAAGACGGGCCGACTGACCATTGGCACTCATCGCAGCCAATCCATTCTCCCGCAAAACCAAAGCCAGAGCACCACCTGCCGCAAGTTCCCAGACACGTCCAAAAGGCAGGTAAAAAGCGGCCGGCTGATTCCACCTCAGCAATACCAAGCCCAAAGGCAGAGAAACAAAAAGAATGGCCAAAGAAACAAAAAGCAGGGAAGTCTTTCTTCTATGAAAGAAAATCAAAAATAGTGGCCAAAAAAGATAAAACTGCTCTTCCACACCCAGCGACCACAAATGCAACAGGGGCTTTGTCTGGCTTGCTGTATCCCAATACCCTGAACTCAAGAAATAGTGAATGTTTGCCGATGATATTGCTGCCCACCATACACTGGCAAGACTGGCTTTGTATTCGGCAGCATACATCACTAGTGGCCCCATCAAAACCACAGTAGCCAGCACGAGCATGAGCGCTGGGTAAATTCTGATTATGCGTCTAATAAAGAAATCACGGATGGAAAACCTTTTCTCATCAAGCTCTCGAACCACGATTCCAGTGATCAAAAAACCCGATATGACGAAAAAAACATCGACGCCAATGTATCCGTTTGGAAACCGCGTCGGAAAAGCATGAACCAACAAAACGAGCACAACGGCAATGGCCCGCAACCCGTCGATGTCGGGGCGATATTTATCTTTTTCAGTCAAAGGAATCCCCTAAGCGCCTATTCACCTGCTTAATTATTAATAGTCCCTGTCGGAATGGGGCGCGGTGAAGTCAGCCCAGCTTGCAGCCGACAGATGTTTTTAACTAATAGATGTTCACAGTTCTAGGCAAGGTTTCGCTTGGGGGACGTGAAAAAAACTCCCCGAGCTTTGTGAAGCAGCACGAAGCAGACAGATTCAGAACGGTGCAGACCCTGGATCGGTATCCGCAGGCGCCACGGCCGGACCCGTCACCGCGAGCGCGGACACACTCGCCGTCGCAGCCGCTCCCTGCGCCGCATTCGCCACCCCGCTTTCCGCCTCGCCGCCCAGCGCCTCGATCAGGTCTGGAATCAGCTTGGTCAATTCGCCCGTGGCAATGGCCACGTCGGTGTCAAATCCGCCGTCATCGGCCTTCGTGCCTTCGAACACGGTGTCCAGGAAGGCAATCTTCTTGATCTGCAGCCCCTCCGTCAGCATGAAGGACACGCGGTCGTCCCAGGTCAGGGCAAGCTTGGTGGGGAGCTTGCCCGCGTCGATGTGGGCTTGCACTTCCTCGATGTCCAGGGGGTGGCGGGCGTAACGCACCACGGACTTTTCTTCGCTGGCGCTCTTGAGTTCGCACTCGCGGTCCACCGTGAAGCCCACGGGCGGCTCCTGCTCCTTGAGCCAGTGCGACATCGCGGCCTGCGGGATGACCTGGGTGTTGATCAGCGACACCGACAGCCCTGGCAGGGATTCGACGAGCAGCGTGACCACTTCATCGGCCCGGCCCTGGCTAGACGTATCGAGCACCAGCAGGCGCGAGGCCGTGTCGATCCACACCCACATCGAGCCCTGCTTGGTGAACGCCATGGGCAGCAAGTCGAGCTTGGCTTCGTCCTTGAGCTCCTTGCTTTCCTTCTTGCCTGGCTTGCGGCCGGTTTCCTTTTCGATGCGCTCGGCCTTCTCCTTCACGCGGCGAGCGAGCACGCTGCCGGGCAGTACCTTGGATTCGACCATGAAGCGCAGGATCCACTGGCCCCCGACCGACTCCACCATCGGCCCGTGCTGCTCGCCGCGCGGCGGCACCCAGCCCAGGGATTTCTCCTGCGTGGCGCCGCACTCCATGAAGGGCGTCTTCGCCAATGCATCTTCCACTTGCGTCAATTCAACCTGCCATTGCGGCGCAATGCGGTACACGATCATGTTCTTGAACACGGAAAACCTTTGCTTGTCTGCGAACGAATGCGCCATTGTCGGTGCTTCGCCTGCGGAGCCTCTCGGGTCCCTCTTCCCGGCGTCACCGTGGGTTTTCTTTCCGCAAACTTTACACAGCCACATCCAAGCGGCACGGACGCGATACACGGCGGGCAGACACTGGCTTCCATCGCTGGAACGGTCGTCCCCGCGAGCTTCCAACCCCGTGAAAGGACTCACACCATGGTTATCAAATTCCAACACCGCCTGGCCGCCACCGCCATGCTGGCTGCCCTGGCCCTGCCCGTGCTGGCCCAGCCCGCCCCCGCCCCCGCCACGCCGCCGGCCGCCGGCGCCACCGCCTCCAAGGGCCAGCCCAAGGCCGACCACCGTGAACGCCGCCAGGCCCACATGGCCCAGCGGATGGCCACACTCAAGGAGCAACTGAAGCTGACGCCCGCCCAGGAGCCCGCATGGGCCACCTACACCGCCGCCCTGCAGCCGGGCGAACGCGGCGCCCGCCTGGACCACCAGGACATGGCCAAGCTCACGACCCCGGAACGCATCGATCGCATGCGGGCCCTGCGCGCGCAGCACGCGGCCGAGGCCGACCGCCGCGGCGAGGCCACCAAGGCCTTCTATGCCACGCTGACGCCCGAGCAGCAGAAGACCTTTGACGCCCAGGCCCACCATGGTCACCGCATGGGTGGCATGAAAGCCCACGGCGAGGGCCGGCATGGACACCGCCACGGCATGCGCGGCGGCGAAGGCCCTGCGCCGCAGCAGCCGGCCACGCCCGCGAAGTAAGAAGCACGCCCAGGCGCGCAATTAATTCTGCCGCCCACCCACCAGGGTCCGGTTGTTCACAGTCGGCCCCTTTTTTTTCCAAAGCCCGCGATCCTGGCCGGACGCGGGCTTTGTGCTTTCTGGGGGAATCAGGCAGTGGCGAAGCACCGCTGTGTGCAAATCTGTGGAAAGTATTGGCACAACTGGCCGGTTATCCACACAAACCGGCGCCCGCGCGAAGTTGTTGCATGCGAGCCCCGCCTTTTGCCCGCGCCGCCACACAGGCTTTGGCATTACGCAAGTTGGCGCCAGCATTGGCAAAACCGGCCTTGTCCACAGCAAGGGGGCTGCTCTACTACTACTGCTATTTATTGATATACCTATTAAAGAACAACCAGAACTTCCGGAAACCGTGCCGACGCACCCGACAAAAGGCCCCAGTAGAGACCTGGCGTGGCCCTCACCGGGCCAAGCTTCACTGGCGACCGACACACGCCACGGCCTCTCCCATCGCCGGGGGAAACCAGCCAGGGGAAGATGTGAAAGGATCGTCATGGGCCGGACCGCACCACGCCGCCGAGATACCCAGAGAATTAAAACACTATCAAATTAATAGCTACCAGCGCTTGTCTGTAAAGCGCAGAGGGCACTTTTGAATGAAACGCGGTGAATGGGCCGGCCGGTGCGTAACACTGGGGATAGTTTTGGCACAACCGGGGAGTTGTCCACATGCCGGGGCCCTGCGTGGCTTTTGTCCCCGTTGCCGCAACAGCGGGAACAGGGCGTGGTGCACAGGCTTGGCGGCCACGCAAGTGCGCGTGGCGCTTGGGAAAACCGGGGTTGTCCACACGCCGGGGCACCCTCTACTACTACGACTATGTATTTATAGAAAACATAAGAAGAAGACAGGGGATAAATTCAGCGCGCCTGCACCGGCTGGGTCGGCACCGCAGGAAGCCCCTGCACGGGGCAGCATGGCCCGGCCTTGGCGGGCGTGAGCGACGCCGTGGCCGGCAGAAATAAAGGCGGGGGCGATGGCTTGGCCGTGCGAAGCCCGCCGCGCGAGTTCTCCACAGGCTCGTGGAAGGGCCTTCCGACACGGCTGTTCCTGCCAGGGCCAGGAACGTTCCACACCAGCGCTGGTTCCGACCTGTTCCAGGAATCGGCCTTTCTCGGCCGCAGCCAACCCGTTCAGAGTTGAAAAACCGGAAAAACCAGCTCAGTAGGATGCGCCAGGGCGCAGGAAGGCCTCCAGCAGGTCCGCAGACAGGGGGCGGCTGAAGAGGTAGCCCTGGTAGTGCAGGCACCCCGCGCGGGCCAGCAACTCGCGTTGCTCGGGGGTTTCCACCCCTTCGGCGATCACGTCCAGGCCCAGGCTGCGGGACAGGCCGATGATGGTGTCCACGATGGCGGCGTCGTTCGGGTCGGTGAGCAGGTCCTGCACGAAGCTTTGATCGATCTTGAGCTGGTCCAGTGGCATGCGCTTGAGGTAGCTCAGCGACGAGTAACCTGTGCCGAAGTCGTCCAGCGAAAAGCCCACCCCCAGCGCGCGCAGCGCCGTCATGGTGGCGATGGTGGTTTCCATGTCTTCCACCAGCAGGCTCTCGGTCAGTTCCAGCTTGAGCAGGCGGGCCGGCGCCCCGGTGATGGCCAGCACGCGGGCCACGTCGTCCACGAAGCTGGCGTGGCGGAACTGGCGCGAGCTCACGTTCACGGCCATGGTCAGGTGGGCCAGCTGCGGGTTGGCCTGCCAGGTGGCCAGCAGCTTGCAGGCCGTGTGCAAAACCCAGCGCCCTAGCGGCAGGATGAGCCCGGTTTCTTCGGCCAGCGGGATGAAATGCGCGGGTGACACCATGCCCCGCTGCGGATGGGCCCAGCGCACCAGCGCCTCCACCCCGACACAGCGGCCCGACAGGTGCATCTGCGGCTGGAAGTGCAGCAAAAATTCTTCTTGGGCCAGCGCGGCGCGCAAATCGGTTTCCAGACCGGCTCGGGCAGTCACCACCGCCTGCATCCCCGGGTCGAAGAAGCGCAGCGTGTTGCGCCCCGCCGTCTTGGCCTGGTACATGGCCAGGTCGGCCTGCTTGAGCAGCTCGCCCACGCTGGTCTGCTCGCCGGTGAACGGCGCGATGCCGATGCTGGGCGTGCTGCGGTACTGGTAGCCCGCCAGTGCATACGGCACGGCCAGCATGGCCAGGATTTTCTCGCCCACACTGCGCGCGTGCAGGGCCAGCTCGTGCGGCTTGGCGCTGAGCTCCTCGAGCATCACCACGAACTCGTCACCGCCCAGGCGGGCCACCGTGTCCACGCTGCGCACGCAGGTGTTCAGGCGCTGGGCCACCTGCTGCAGCAGCACATCGCCCTGGTCGTGGCCCAGGGTGTCATTGAGCTGCTTGAAGTTGTCCAGATCAATGAACAGCAGCGCCCCCCCCTGCTGGCGCCGCTGGGCGTTGGCCAGCGCGTGGGCCATGCGGTCCATCAGCAGCATGCGGTTGGGCAGGCCAGTGAGGGCGTCGTAGAACGCCAGGCGCTGGATCTCGCGCTCATTGGCCTTGCGCTGGCGGATGTCCGTGTTGATGGCCAGGATGGACCGGGGCTGGCCATCGTCTCCGCGCACCAGCGTCCAGCGGCCTTCGACCTCTATGGTGCTGCCGTCGCGGTGGCGCTGCACGATCTCGCCCGTCCATTCGCCCTGCTCCAGCACGACCTGCGTGGCGTGGTGGAAGTGGGAGGGATCGTCGTAGAGCAGCGTGTCCACGGACTGGCCGAGCGCCTGCAGCTGCGACCAGCCGTACAGCCGCTCGGCGCTCTTGTTCCAGAAGATGACGCGGTGTTCGAGATCGCGCACCAGGATCGCATCCTGCGCCTTGTCCAGCAAGGAGGCCTGGTGGCGGATACGGGCGTCGGCCAGCTGCCGGTCGATTTCGGACGAGGCGCGCGCCGCGAAGATCTGCAGCGTGGAGGCGACGAAGCCCGTGTCTTCGATGGGCTGGCGGAACAGCACGAACACGATGCCCACCACTTCGCCGTCGGAATTGCACAGCTGCTGGCCTGCGTAGCCTTGGGCCCCCACCAGGCGAAGCACGGGCGCCTCGGGATAGAGCTGCTGAACCTTGTCGCTCACCACATATTCGCGCTGCGACAGCAGCTGGAGGCTGGGTGTGCCTTCCAGCGAGTATTCGTCGTTGGGCAGCATGCGCCCGTCGAGCACGGCCGCCAAGGTGGCGACCCGCGGCGGCTGGCCCGACGCCGTGGGCAAAAGCCGCACCACACAGCCGCCCTGGGCACCCAGCGCGTCGGCCATGTTGCGCACCAGCTGTACAAAGAATTCGGTGCCCGTGCTGGCCGACACGGCCGCCGCCACCTTGAGCACCGAGGCCTGCAGCCGCTGCTGCGCCTTGTGCGCGCGCAGGCTGGTGAGGCCGAAGGCCACGTCGCTGGCGAGCTCCTGCAAGAGGGCAGCCTCGTCGGCGCTGATCTGCAGGATGTCGGGCGCATACAGGTACAGCAGGCCGAACGTGCGGTCCCGTTCGCGCAGGGGCAGGCAGATCACGCCGTGGAAGCCGTGGTGCAGCATGCGCTCGGTCCAGTCGGCGAAATTGCCTTCCTTGCGGATGTCCTGCACGATGACCGGCTGGCCCGTGCGCACGGCGGTGCCCGCCGGGCCGCGGCCAAACGGGTCGTCCTCCGACCAGGAAAGCTGGAGTTTCTCCAGGTAGTTCTGGTGGTAGCCCGCATAGGCCACCGGCTGGATGGACTTGCGCTCGTCGTCCAGCGCAAAGCCCACCCAGCCCATGCGGTAGCCGCCGATGTCCACCGCGATCTGGCACACGGACTGCAGCAAGGCGGTTTCGGAAGTGGCGCGCACCAGCGCTTCGTTGCAGGCGCTCAGCAGGCGCTGCGCCCGGCTCATGCGGGCCAGCTCGCGTTCAGTGCGCAGGCGTTCGGTCACGTCCGTGGCCAGCACCTGGCGCGCCGGCCGGCCGTTGAAGCTGATGCTGCCCGCGGTGATCTCCACGTCCATGAAGCTGCCGTCCTTCTTGACGTGGCGGCTGATGACGGGCTTGTTGCGCTGGTCGGCTGCAATGGCGCGGAGGGTTGCTGCAACGGACTCGCGGCGCTCGGGCGGCCACAGGTCGGTCATGTGCATCGCCAATAGCTCGGTCTCGGTGTAGCCGTAGTGCCGCTCCATCGACTGGTTCACGGCCAGCAGGCGCAGGCTCTCGCGGTCATACACCCACATGGGGTGCGGGTGCTCGTTGAACAGCATGCGGTACTGCTGCTCGGACGCCTTGAGCTGGCCGGCCACGTGACGCAGCTGCACCATGGCGCCCAGCGATTCGGTCAGGATCTCCAGGTGCGCCACATCCCGCCGTGAAAAGGCGTTGGGCTTGTCGGAGGTGACCTTGAGCGAGCCCACCACCCCCTGCGGCGTCCGCAGCGGCACCGCCATGACGGAGCGCACGCCGCGGCGGTGCGGAAGCGAGGTCATGTCCCAGCCTTCGGCCTCCGTGTCGTTGCACACCACCGTCTTTCCCTCGCGCAGCGTGGACCACAGCAGGCTTTGCTCTACCGCCAGCATGTGCCCCACGGGCCGCACGTGGTCGCCCGCGCAGGCCTGCGCCACCAGCTGGTTGCCCTGCAGCAGCTCCACCGCCGCGCCCCGGGCCTGCGTCTGCCGCAGCACCGTGTCGGCCACCAGTTGCAGGACTTCCGGCAGCGGCATGGCCAGCGACGAGATGCGCTGCTGCACATGCAGCAGCTCGGCATGGTTCTGGGCGTCGCGCTGGGCGTCGAGCTCGGTGAGCTTCTGCGCGCTGATGTCGGCCATGCCACCCACCATGCGCACCGCCTTGCCCGCCGAGTCCCGGATCAGGAATCCGCGGTCCAGCACCCAGGCATAGGTGCCGTCCTGCCGCTGAAAGCGGTACTCGGCCGACCAGTGGTTGTCGGTCCCGTCAATGGCCGCGTGGATGCTGCGCAGGACGCCCTCGCTGTCCTCGGGGTGCAGCCGCAGCGTCCAGGAGGTGCTGTCGGGCGGAAGCTGGTCCAGGGGCACGCCAAAAAGGGTTTGCATGCCTTCGTTCCACCACATGAGGTCGGTGTTCAGGTTCCAGTCCCACACTGCATCGGCCGTGGCGCGCGACACCAGCTGGAAGCGTTCGTCGCTTTCGCGGCGCGCCTGCCGGGCGTAGTGCTGGGCGGAGATGTCCTGGAACGCCCCCCGGATGCGCACGATCTGCCCGCTGGCGTCGCGCACCGCCTGCCCCGCCGTGCGCGCCCACAGGCGGATCTCGCCAGGCATGGTCACCTCGGCCTCCAGGTCGAACGGCATGCCATGCTGCATGCACACTTCCAGCGCTGCCTGCACGGACGCGCGGTACGGCGGGCTGTAAAGCTGCAAAACCTGCGCCAGATTGCTGACACGGTGCGACAGCCCATACGCGGCGGCAATCTCCTGCGACCACGTCACCTGCAGGCTGGGCAGCTCCAGCGTCCAAGCCCCGATGCGCGCGATCTGCCCCGCCACGCGCAGGGCCTCGCCCTGGGCCAGCATCTCGGCATGGAGGCGGTCCCGGTCTTCTACCAACTGGGCGAGCAGGCGCTTCTGGCGGCGCAGCTCCAGCTGCACCATGGCCTGATCGGCCAGGATCCTCAACCCGTCGAGCTGCTCGTCCTGGAGCACCCGCGGCACCGTGTCCATCACCGCCAGCGTGCCCAGGGCAAAACCTTCGGGCGTGACCAGGGGCACGCAGGCATAGGCGCGCACGTGGGGCTCGCCCGTCACGAGTGGATTGCTCGCAAAGATGGGGTGCTGCGTGGTGTCGGGCACCACCATGGCGTCACGTCCGCCGTCCAGGGCATGGGCACAAAACGCGATGGCCCGGTCTGTCTGTGCCAGTGGCACGCCCACCGCGGCCTTGAACCACTGGCGCTCGCTGTCCACGAAGTTGACCACCGCCATCGGGCATTGGCACACCCGCGCCGCGAGCGTGGCCAGCTGGTCAAACGCGTCTTCGGAGGGTGTGTCGAGAATCGCGTAGGACTGCAGGGCCTCAAGCCGCGCGGATTCCTGGGTGGCGTGCGCGGAAGCCATGGTCAAGCGGCTGCCCTGCCCCGTGGAGCGCGGCGCGCCGCGCCCGCCGCTGCGGCCCGGTCGGTGATGCAAGGGGTCGGAAGCGGCATTGTCTGGAAAGGCGTACGACAGGAACGGGTGGAGGGCCAACGCATACCGAGCGGGCGCGCCTTGGTTGTAGGCCAAAAACCTTGAGGCCACAAGCGCGAAATGTCAATGCTACACCTCGGGGCGAGAGCCCGCTGGCGGCCATGCACCAGGGTTTTTCCCAAATGGATGCGCAAGCTTCCGGCAATGTTTTGGCAATGAGCGCCCAACCGCTCGACGTGGGACGCGGCGCGGCTCAGGCGCGTGCCCGCCGCGCCCGCACCGCGGCGGCCAGCTCGTTGAGCACCGGCACGGTCTGCGCCATGCTGATGCACGCATCCGTTACCGACATGCCGTGGCGCAGGGGCTGGCCGGGCACGATGTCCTGGCGCCCCTCCTGCAGGTGGCTTTCGATCATGAGGCCGGTGATGCGTGCATCGCCCGCGGCAATCTGCTGGGCCACTTCGCCAGCCACCGTGATCTGGCGCTGGTGCTGCTTGCTGCTGTTGGCGTGGCTCACGTCGATCATGACCTGTTCGCGCAGGCCGGCAGCCCGCAGCAGCGCGCAGGCCGCGTCTATGTCGGCAGCGCCGTAGTTGGGCTGCTTGCCGCCGCGCAGGATCACATGGCAGTCGTTGTTGCCGCGCGTCTCGAAGATTGCGGCTTGGCCCATCTTGGTCATGCCCATGAAGGCGTGCGATGCCTGGGCCGCCTGGATGGCGTCGCTCGCCACCTTCACGCCGCCATCTGTGCCATTCTTGAACCCCACGGGGCACGACAGGCCGCTGGCCAGCTGGCGGTGGCTCTGGCTTTCTGTCGTGCGCGCACCGATCGCGCCCCAGCTCACCAGGTCGCTGATGAACTGCGGCGAGAGCAGGTCCAGGAATTCGGTGCCCACCGGCAGGCCCGTGGCCAGCACATCCAGCAGCAGCTGGCGCGCCAGTTCCAGCCCTTCGTTGATGGCGAAGCTGCCGTCCAGGTGCGGATCGTTGATGTAGCCCTTCCAGCCCACGGTGGTGCGGGGCTTCTCAAAGTACACGCGCATCACGATGAGCAGGTCGTCCTGCAGCGCATCGGCCTGCACCTTGAGCTGGCGCGCGTACTCCATGGCCTGGTCGTGGTCGTGGATGGAGCAGGGCCCCACCACCACGATCAGCCGGTCGTCCTGGCCCTGCAGCACGCGCGAGATGGCGGCGCGGCTGGATTCGACCAGGGTCAGCGCTGCATCGGGCGTGGGCAGCCATTCCTGCAGCAGCGCCGGCGTGATGAGCGGGCGCACGGCCTTGATGCGCGTGTCGTCAATGCGCGTGGTGTCGTGGGTGGAAACGGGGGTGGCGGAGCGGTGTGCGTGGGTCATGGTGGCTCCGATTGTCGCGGAGCCGCCGTTGTCCATGGGCCAGGGATGTGGTCACACGGCCGGAACTGGCGCGGCCCAGGCCAGTGACGCAGAGCAAGGGCCGCCCCGCAGCGAGTGCGTTGCCCCCCTCAGGGGGAGCCTCTACGGCCTGCGAAACGCCGCGTTCTGCCGTGCCCAGTGCCGCGATTGCAGGAGGTCCAGCCGCACGGTGCCCCCCGTGGATGGCGCGTGCACAAAGCGTCCTTCCCCCACGTAGATGCCCGCGTGGTTGGGCCGGGAGCCCGTGCCGAACACCACCAGATCGCCCGCTCGCAGTTCCTGGCCATCAATGGGGTAGCCCCAGGTGTCCAGCTGCGCCACCGTGCGTGGCGGCGGCGTGCCCACCTGGTTGCGGTACACGTAGCCGATGAGCCCGCTGCAATCGAAGCCCGAATCCGGCGTGTTGCCGCCGTAACGGTAGGGCGTGCCCACCAGACCGAGTGCATGGATGGCAATGTCATGCGCCTGCTCGGCCGTGAGGGGCGGCGTGGTGCGCACGGGGGCGACCGGCACGGAACGGGAAGGTGGGCGGGAGGTGCCGCAGCCGGCGAGGGCCAGCAGGGCGGCGATGCAGGTGGCGAAAGCCAGGCTGTGAAAGGCGCGCATGGGCTCTAGGGTAATGGAGTTGTTGCGCTTCCGAAACGGTTCCCCGTGGCACCAAGCGGCTTTTGTGGCCTCCGTGTCTCGCAGGGTCGTTCGATGTTGTGTGACTCTGTCGTCACCCTCGCGCACTCCCGTGCACCATCGGCACGAAGGCGATGCCATGGGTCTGCACCAAAGGCCCGGTGGCAATGAATCCCATCCGCTCGTAAAAGCCCCTGGCAAAGGGCGTGGCGTTGACTGTCATGCGCGTGCCCTGGGGCGCTTGCGATAACGCATGCAGCCACAGTTGCCGCGCCCAACCCCGCCGCTGGAAGGGCTCGGCGACGAACAGATGAAAAAGATGGATGCCGTCGCGCACCACGATCACGCCCACCAGATCGTCGTGATCGCCCTCCACTGCAACCCAGGTGGTGAATGCCGCGGCAGCCAAACGGGCGGCGACCGCGGCGGGCTGCAGGGACTGAAGGAAGTCTTCCGCTCCCCTGCCCGCCGGATCCAGCGTGAAGAAATGCGCCACCGACAGAATGAGCTCACTGATCGCAGGTGCATCCTCGGAGATTGCTGGTCGAATGTGCATGGACAGGCAAGGCAGGGAAGATGGCCGTGGGATCTCAGGCGAAGGTGCTGTTGGCTTGCTGCCGTGCCGGGCGCCGCGCTACCAGCCGGTTCGCCACACTCACGATGGCCTGCACCGACGCCGTCACGATGTTGTGGCTGGAGCCGGCGCCGAATGTGGAGCCGGCCACGCCTTCCATGGCCGCTTCCACGATCGCCAGAGCGTGGGCGTTGGCGCCCGTGCCGGTGGCGCGCTCTTCGTAGTGGTCCACGCGCAGCGGCAGGCCGAGCGCATCCACCGTGGCGGCAATCGGGCCGTTGCCCTGGCCGCGCAAGGTTTGGCGCGCACCATCGATGGTCACGTCGAGCTCAATGCCTTGGCCATCTTCATCGAGCCGGTGGCTGTGGCACACGATGGCCGCCTGGGCCGGGGCGCGCAGGTAGGTGCCCTGGAACAGTTCCCACAGCGCATCGCCGGTCATTTCGCCCTCGCTCGCGTCCGTCTGGCGCTGCACCACGGCA